>ENA-ORRX01000102-ORRX01000102.1-human-gut-metagenome-genome-assembly--contig:-NODE-102-length-30220-cov-20.6856_pt1 | contig 30220 bp, 30 predicted proteins | sample MGYA00242186_ERZ509153 | MGnify/ENA primary metagenome ERZ509153 (study PRJEB26280, sample SAMEA2338643) | human gut metagenome | biome: human gut; feature: human-associated habitat; material: faeces... | reverse complement strand
TGCAAAAGTTGAGACCGTAGATGGACAGGTCATTAGTATAAGACAGAGCACAGAGGCAGAGAGTAAACTCTCCGCCATCTATGATTTGCTCTACATTAACCCCAAACCGCTCGGGAAAAGAAAATCCATGCTACACCCAAATCAGACTTCAAAAAATCCGGATATTGGAAATCAGGGAGTTACATAACGGGTGGCTGCAATGTGGGTTAACGTAAAAAGTTCTAATTTCCAAGGTTTTCTCCTTGTAAGCTATGCGAGATTTAGAAAAATATCGTATCTTTGTCCCCGAATTAAGGCGTTCTTTGCATATTGCAAAATACAGAAACGAGCAAAAGTCCGCTCGTTTCCATATTGTTACCTATATAATATAGGCAAACGCCTAACTTCTTGATATTCAACAAAGTCCAATTTAGTGTGACTTAGTTTTGTTAACAAATTAATGCAAAAAGTCATTTTATATACAAAAGAAAAATTGATTTTTTCTTGGTTGATTCGAGAAAAAAGGCGATAGGTGTACTAAATCTTATTGATTCAAGAGTTAGTGCACCTATCGCCTTTTTTGAGTATTCCAAGATAAGCTCTATGAAAAGAGGCTTACTTGATCTTCACTTCTATCTTAGTCTTGGCTGCATCAGCGCTGGAGCCGCCAACAAATACCTGGTAAGTGCCAGGAACCACACGGATGGTGTTGGTCTGGGCATCCCAACCCTCAAAACTCTTGCGAGGAAGATCGATGCTCACCATCTGGCGCTCGCCAGCCTTCAAAGACACACGCTTGAATGCCTTGAGACTCTTGATAGGTCCATCCACGTCATCCATGCGCTTAATATAAACCTGCGCAACTTCGGTACCCTCACGCTTGCCCGTATTCTGCAAGGAGAACATCAGCTTGTAATCAGCAGCCTTGCTGCCACGCTTCTTACTCTTCACCTGCATCAGGGTAGGCTTGCCGTACTCGAAAGTGGTATAACTCAAACCGTAACCGAATGGGAACAAAGGCTCACCCTTGAAATAACGATAGGTACGATTTTTCATCGTATAATCGAGGAAATCAGGAAGATCGTTCACACTCTTATAGAAGGTAACCGGAAGCTTGCCCGATGGATTCACCTCGCCAAAGAGAACCTTGGCTACAGCCTCACCACCCCGTTCACCAGGATACCATGCCTGAAGGATTGCCTCAGCATTCTCTGTCTCAGGAACCATGGCGATGGCACATCCAGAACAGTTGACAAAGACGACACGCTTGCCTGCCTGATGCAGCATGGCGATGACCTGACGCTGAGCCTTCGGCAACTCCAGGTCGGTTCTGTCGCCGCCCTTGAATCCAGGCTCCTCAATCTCAAGCTGCTCGCCCTCCAGATTTGGAGAGATACCGCCTACGAATACCACGGCATCCGCATCGCCCACCTCTGCCAGAATCTGCTCGCTGGTAGGTTTCGAAGTCTTCACAATGTCAAACTGCATCACAGCCACATCTTCCCTCTGGGTATAATCTATCTGAATCTTGACCGGCTTGCCTGCTTTCAGAGAGAGCGGTTTGATGATAGGTGCCACACGACCCCAACACTCCCTCATGTTCACGATGGTATCGCCATCCACTATCAGGCGGCAACCGTCATCAATACCCATATTGATGGTAAGATCCTCATCCCTATCAGGAGTCAATACTCCCTCATAGCGGGCAGAGAAATGAGTAAGATTCACACCCGGCGCAAACACGGTGTTACCACCATTGCTCAGATTGATGGCTGTCTTCATCACATCCGTAGCCACCGGCTCACCCTTCTGTTCCTGATTGTTCCAGTAGGTAGCCTTCATTCCCTCACGGAAGAGGTTGAAACGGCTCTCCTGCACCTCGTTTCTTGTCAAGGTACAAGCCGGAACATACTTCACCTCTGCCCCCTTCATATAGTTGCGGATGCCCTGGAGGATGGTGGTAGAACTGGTAGGATAACCCGAATAGTTGCCTCGCAGCATGATGGAGTCATTGGCATTAGGTCCCATCACCACAATCTTCTGATTGCGGTTCAAAGGCAGCAGCTGGTTTCTGTTCTGGAGAAGTACGATGCCTTCTTCAGCTATCTTCTCAGCCAGATCCTTATGAGCCTTGCAGGCGATGACATTCTCAGGAATCTGAGTCCATGACACGGTTTCATCCTTATCGAAATCGCCGAGCTTGAAACGAGCCACCAGCAGGCGCTTCAGGCTCTGGTTTACCTTATCTTCATTGACCATTCCTGCCTTCACAGCTTTCGGAATAGTACGATAGGCACTGCCGCATTCCAGGTCGGTACCGGCATTCACAGCCTGGGCAGTTGCCTCGGTAGCAGTCTTTGCCGTACCGTGATAGCCCGGCATATAGAAATCGTTGACTGCTCCACAATCGGAAGTAATCAATCCCTTGAATCCCCATTCTTCTCTGAGAATCTGGCGCTCAAACTTGGCATTGGAGCAGCAAGGAGCACCATCTATACGCTGATAGGCACACATCACCTCAGCCACATGTCCATCCTGTACCAGCGACTTGAAGGCAGGGAGATAAGTCTCCCACAAATCACGGGCTGGCAGATTCTCCAGATTGAAGACGTGACGATTCCACTCCGGACCGCTATGCACGGCGAAATGCTTGGCACAAGCCAGCGTCTTGACATATTGGGGAGTCTTAGACTGATCGGAAGCCGGAACGCCAGGAGCCGCCAGCGGTTTGCCGTCAAACGACTGTCCCTGCAAGCCATTCACCACGGCAAGTCCCATACGTGTGGTGAGATAAGGATCTTCGCCATAAGTCTCCTGTCCGCGTCCCCATCTAGGATCACGGAAGATATTGACATTCGGAGTCCAAAAGCTCAGACTCTGATATCTCTTTACATTACCCGACTTCTTCGCCACCTGCGCCTTGGCTCTCGCCTCATCGCTTACGGCAGTAAACACCTGATAGAGCAAGGCATCATCCCAGGAAGAAGCCATGTGCATGGTGATAGGGAAAACCGTGGCATATCCGTTGCGTGCCACACCATGCAGCGCCTCGTTCCACCATTGAAACTGAGGGATACCCAGTCGGGAGATGGCAGGCGAAGCATCCATCATCAGCTTCGTCTTCTCCTCCAGGGTCAGACGTGAAAGCAAGTCATTGGCTCTTGCCTCGGCAGAAAGGTTAGGGTTCTGATAAGGCAACAGCTGATTGGCTGGCTGTTGGGCGTGAGCTGAGAGCACCAGAGCGGACAGCATGGCCAATGTAAGTATTTGTTTCTTCATAACTACTATTGTTAGTACGTAAATATTATATAGATTCGTTTTAATATGCAAAAATACATATTTTTCCTGAATTCAGAGATAGATGAAGTGTTAAAAAGCTCAACTAGTTTCCATTTTTATGTGATTACTTCCTAATTTTTCGATTCATTTAAACAATTAAGCCCTTTTTCCTTGCTGATTCCAAATATTAGTGCTAACTTTGCACTCTGAAACAACACTATCTTTTTAGAAGACAAAGATACAAGTAAGAAAGATACAACAAGACAGTAAGATCGCAATGACATGGAAAAGATTCTAATAGTTGAAGACGACATCGCATTTGGAACCATGATTCAGACATGGCTCAGAAAGAAGGGATTCGAGGTGGAGAAAACTACTTCGGTCAAGGCCGCCATACAGGTTTGCGAGGAGGCAGAAAGAGGATTCGATCTGGTATTATCAGACCTCCGCCTTCCCGATCACGACGGCATCTTCCTGCTGCAATGGATGAGAAAGCATGGCGTGCAGGTGCCTTTCATCGTGATGACCAGCTATGCAGAAATTCAGAATGTGGTGCTCGCCATGAAATCAGGTGCTACCGATTATGTGGCAAAACCTTTCCATCCGGAAATCCTTCTGGATAAGATCAAGGAAGCTATCAAGACTCCGAAAAAACAGGATCCGTATGCAGCCTCAGCAGATAGTCTGCGTTCCACAGACTCAAATTCTACTCCTACAGACGCAGCACCTGGCAAGCAGGCAGGAAACCAGGCATCATCTACCAATGGGGATGTACCCAAATACCTGGAAGGTGAAAGCGAGGCTTCACGCAAGCTCTACAGTTTCGTTTCGCTGGTGGCCCCTACCCCTATGTCGGTACTCATCCTGGGTGCCAGCGGTACAGGTAAGGAATATGTGGCTAGAAGAATCCATGAACTCAGCACAAGAGCCAACAAACCTTTCTTCGCACTCGACTGCGGTGCCATCCCTAAAGAAGTGGCGGCATCAGAATTCTTCGGTCATGTGAAGGGATCGTTTACGGGAGCTGACCAGGACAAGAAGGGCGCTTTCGAGATTGCCAACGGAGGAACTCTCTTCCTCGATGAGATGGGAAACCTGAACTATGAAGTACAGGTGCAGCTGCTCCGTGCCCTCCAGGAAAGAAAAATCCGTCCGGTAGGAAGCAACAAGGAAATAGATATCGATATCCGACTGGTATGCGCTACCAATGAGAATCTGGCTCAACGCGTGGCAGAAGGCAACTTCCGTGAAGACCTCTACCACCGCATCAATGAGTTTACCATCTACATGCCGGAGCTGAAAGACCGTGGTGCCGACCTCTTCCTCTTTGCCGACCTCTTTATCAAGCACGCCAACAAGGAGCTGAACAGAAATGTGGAAGGACTCGACGGCAAAGCCAAGGAGCGAATTGCCGCCTACAACTGGCCGGGCAACCTGCGAGAATTGAATAATGTGATGAAACGAGCTACTCTGCTCGCCACCGGAAGATACATCGGAGTAACCGAACTGGAACAGAGTATGGCGCATATCCAGCCACAAGCCCCTACCGCCCTGCACGATGAGGAAACGGAACTGCAGAGAATAGAAGCTGCGCTGAAAGCAGCAGGCGGCAACAAGAGCAAGGCTGCACAATTGCTCGCCGTAGATAGAAAGACACTCTACAATAAGATGAAGAAATACGGTATCTGATAGAAAGAAGTACGGCTTTTGATGATATGGGAAAATGGGGAATCTGATGACCATTCCCCAATTTTTTGGGGAATAATTCCACACTAGTTCCACAGTTTCCACAATGTAGAATTCTGGCACAAAAAGCATTTACTGCTGATAATCAAACTATTAGATAATTCTTTTATTTTTTGGCACGCAGATTGTGATATTAGAAAGTGAACATGCCAATGAGCGGTAACGCAACCAAGGCTGTTCACAAAGAAAGTAATAAATATAATATTCACAATAAAAAAACAAAAGATTATGAAAAAGTTAGTTTTCGCAGCTATCGCTGCCATGGTTATGGTTTCAGTTAGCAATGTATTCGCCAGCAACAAGATGGCAAGTGTATCATCAGTAACTCCAGTTGACACAGTAGCTCCAGCAGACACAACAGTAGAGAAGGAGACTCCAGCAGAGATACCAGCTGAGACTCCAGCAGACTCTACAGCAACAGATTCTACTGTAGCAGAGTAATATCACCTTTAAAAAATAGTAATTAACAGAGGAAAAGATAGAATAACACTAGTAATTACGCGTCGCTTTCAATCAGGCAGGAGACTAATGATAGAATTCATTGGTCTCCTGACTTGTTTTTAGCCCTTTTGTTTTCTAATATCATTTTTTTGCATTAACTTTGCAAACAAATATCTATTGAGCAAGATATCAGTCTGCTCATCAATTTTAAACGATTTCTCATGCACAAGAACAATATTCCTCTCAAGGTAGCCCTCGGATATAGCGCCATTGCCATTATCATGATTCTGGCAATCAGTCTGGTGTATAGCAACACCAAGAGCATCAATGCCATCAATGAAGCTTCGCGCGAGTATATCCAGAAAAGGGGTGCCGCCGATAGTACCATCTCTTCCCTGCTCAAAGAGGAGCAGAGAAACCTGAAGCAACTGTCTGATGCCATGGCAGGAAGACCTACCCAAAACTATCTGCAGAATAAGGTGAAGAATCTGAATACGGGAAAGGATTCCATACTGGTTCACTCCAAGGCACCTCAAACCCACGAGGCGAAGAAGACTACGGTAGAGGTATTGAAGACCCGAAGGGGATTCTTCCGCCGACTCGCCGATGCCTTCAAGAAGGAGCACGCCGAAACCTTGAGCGTAAAACAGGACAGCAACCGGGCTGTCATCGATTCTGTTACCACCCCAGTAAACGTGGCGGAAAACGTGGCAAACATCCTAGAACAAATAGACAAGAAGGAGAAAGTGGAAACGCAAGACCACAAGCAGAGCATCAATAGGGAGATGGAAGAGCTGAAGATGGTGAGTGCCAAACTCGCCCTGCGCTCCGCCAAACATCTGAGCGATGTACACCAGCGTGAAAAAGACAACATGCAGGAAGCCATCAAGAAGGCGATGGAAGCAAGAAAGCATCTGTTGTGGCAGATGGAACTGCTCGCCATCGTTGCCTTCTTTGCCATCGTCATCATGATCTGGTTTATCTGGCGCGATGCCAGAAAGGAGCGTATCTACAGGGAAAACCTGGAGGCTGCCAATGAGGAAATCCAGCGTATCATGAACCAGCGCGAGCGCCTGCTCCTCACCATCACCCACGATATCAAGGCGCCAGCTGCCTCTATCTCGGGCTTCATCGATCTGATGAAAGATTACGTCAGCAATCCTCAGGGCCTCGAATGCCTCCAGAACATCAAGAACTCTGCCGCTCATCTTTCACATCTCGTTGCCTCGCTGCTCGATTATCATCAGTTGGAGAACGGACTGATGAAGGTTCAGCCAACCTCTTTCTCACCGGCACAACTGGTAGCTGAATCGGTAGAGGGAATGAAATTACGGGCAGAAGAGAAAGGATTGGAGATTTCATTCGAATGCAAGATGAAGGGGATGGGAACTTCGGATTCTTCGGGAATTTCGGATTCTCCAATGAAGAAGAAATTCTTCCGTGCTGATGCCTTTCGCATTCGTCAGATATTGGATAATCTGGTAAGCAACGCCATCAAATATACCGACCGGGGCAGCGTTACCATCCAGGCACAGGTTTCAGAAATCCTGGGCAAGCCTACGCTTACCCTGAGCGTAAAGGATACGGGAAAGGGAATGACCGATGAGGAGAAACAGAAGGTGTTCCAGGCGTTTACGAGATTGAAGAGCGCCCAGGGCATCGAGGGTACCGGTTTGGGATTGTCCATCACCCAGGAACTGGTTTCGTTGCTTGGTGGAGAAATCATCCTCCACTCTACCCTGGGCAAAGGTTCTACCTTCATCGTCACCATCCCTATCGAGCCAGCACCAAAGGAGGAGTCTCCGGAAATGGCTCCATCAGAAATTAAGCATGATCCTTCTCCCGATTCTGCTCAAGATAAGGAAGGACAGAATTCCGGCAGCCATCAGGTTACTGATATAAAGAAGAAGCCGGAATTTGCCAACCACAAGATTCTGATTCTGGATGATGACAAGCTGCAGCTCCAGCTTCTCCAGGAGATGTTGCGCCGCATCGTAGGCGACACCTGGCAGGTTTTCGCCTGCAACCATGTGATGGATGCCCTCACCACGCTGCATAACGAACAGCCTGCCCTGATGCTGATGGATATCGAAATGCCGGAGATGAACGGCATGGATATGATTGCCCACATCAACCATACCCAGATGATGGTGGTAGCGATGACAGCTCACGACACAAGCATCCTGGAACAGCTTCTGAAAGCCGGCTTCGACGATTGCCTGTTCAAGCCATTCAGCATGGAGAAGCTATCCGATATTCTGGGAATAGAGTCCCAGCCTCAACTGGATGCCCAATCTGAAGCTCCATCCCAGCCAGATTTATCATCCCAGCAGAAATCCAACCCTCAACTGGATGCTCTCCTCGCTTTTGCCGGAGGCGACGAAGAAGCGGCAAAGGAGATTCTCGATACTGTGAAGCAGGAACTTGCCGCACACCTTGAGAATCTGAAAGAGGCAGTAGAAGAGGAATCCTTATCTACCGACCGCATAGGAAAGGCGGCACATAAGCTCCTCCCTATCGCCACCATGATGCAGATGGGATGCCTCGAAGAACTCAAGGCGCTGTCACCTGAATACATCGGCGAGATAGAAGAAGCCGAGATCAGAGAAAAACTGAAGGTTGTGATTACGACCTTATCTGCTGCGGTGTCAGACCTGTATGCTTCTTGAAATATCGGCAGAAGAAACTGACGTCGGCGAAATGAAACTCCCAGGCCATCTCCTTGATGCTTTGCGTAGTTCGCTTAAGATGCATCTTGAGCTGCAGAATCACGTATTGGTCGATGATGGTCTTGGGGGTATGCCCCGTCACCAGACTCACAATGTTGGTGAGATATTTCGAGGAGATATTCATCTGGGCAGCATAATAGTTCACATCCCTTGATATCTTGTAATCCCTCTCCAGCAGCATCATAAACCGATTGAACAGTTCTCTTACGCGATACGATTTTACCTCATCTGGTCGGTATTGCGGATTGCGCTGAAGATACTCATGAAAACCGATGAAGAACGCCTTTAACTGGCACAATACCAACTGCGAGATGCAGGTACACTCCGACTGGTCGAAATATACCTTCAATAAGCCAAACATCCCATTGATGATGTTTGTCACCACGGGGGTATCCTGCCGGCAGCGGTCTTTCCGCAAGGAAGAATACACCGTCTGCTCCAGCTGCAAGCTTGCTTCTCGAAGCAAGGAAGGATTATATTTCAGGATTTCGGCTTGGAAGCAGTTCGCTGTTTGAAGAGATTTGCAATCCCCATTTTCAGTTTGAGGGAATTTGAAATCCCCGTTTTCAGTTTGAGGGGATTTGCAATCCCCGTCAACCTTCAATTCCACTACATCATTTGGGAAGAGCGTAATCACCGCCCCCTCATAAAGTTCCCAATCCTTATAATTCACATTCAGCCTCGCCTTTCCTTTTCGGCAAATCAATATTGCTCCGTAAGTCAAAACTTGCGGACCCTCCTGCCATTCCTCCAAACCAGAGCGAAAAAGGCTTGCTTCCTGATAACTGCTTAATTCTGATAATTCCATCTACACCTTATTATATATAGAGTTATTATATCTCTTTATTCCTATTTCGGTTGCAAAATTACACAAAATATGTGATATAAAAGAACTATTATTCCCGAATCGTCCATCCGCTGCGAAATATTTAAAGCGAATGTTCGCCCAAAACTCTGTACCTTTGCACCCGAAATTCAAAAAGTTATGATCAATGATTAAGAACATCTTATTTGTATGCCTTCTGCTTGCAGGAGGAACCCATTGGGCTTCGGCTCAATCACAAACCACCGTAGGGGCGGCTGCTTCCTTGCCTGCCAGCAAGAAAGAAAACATGACCATCAGCCAGCTCTTCCAGAAGGTTGAGGATAACAGCAAAAGCCTTCGTACTTCATTATCAGGAGTAGAAGCAGCCCACCTCGGCATCGAATCGGCTAAAAGCAAGAAACTGCCCGACCTCGATGCTTCCCTCTCATTCAGCTACATCGGCAATGCGCTGATTACCGACCGTAACTTCAGCAACGTTCATGGTCTGAAATCCCCACATTTCGGCAACAACTTCGCCTTCCAGGCACAGCAGGTGGTTTACGCCGGTGGAGCCATCAACGCAGGTATCAAACTCGCCGAACTCGGAAAGCAGCAGGCAGAAGTAGGCGTGAAACTCACCCGACAGCAGATTCGCTTCATCGCCCTGGAGCAATATCTCGACCTTTACAAGATAGACAACCGTATCAAGGTGTATGAAAAGAATATCGAGTTGACCCGCCAGCTCATCGACGACATCAAGGAGAAACAGACGCACGGAATGGCGCTGAAGAATGACATCACCCGATACGAACTCCAGACGGAAAGCCTCAAACTCGGTCTTACGGCGCTCCGAAACAACCGGAGCATCCTGAACCATCAGCTTTGCAATACCCTTGGAATGAACCAGGGAAACCTGAAGGAAGAAGGAAGCCAGATGAACCAGACAAGCCAGGAGATTCAGATTATCCCCGATGCCACCATTGCCGACAAGACCTACAGCAAGGAAGGCGAGGCTTACTGGCAGACGACAGGCACCCTGAATTCTCCACTCCTGGAGCAGAGCAACAACGCCATCCGCATCGCTGAACAGAAAGAGAAGATAGCCAAGAGCGATCTTCTGCCTAAAGTGGCATTCGTTGCCGCTGACAACTTCGACGGACCTATCCTCTTCGAATTGCCACCTGTTGATAAGAACCTCAACGTCTGGTATGTGGGCGTAGGCGTGAAATACAGTCTCAGCTCTCTCTTCAAGAGCAACAAGCGCATCAAGCAGGCAGCCGTAGAGACCCGACAGGCAAAAGAAGCACATGCCGTTCAGGCAGAGCAGCTCAACAATAATGTGCAGGCTGCCTACGTGCAGTATCAGCAAACCTATGTAGAACTGGAAACGCAGCGAAAGAGCGTGGAACTGGCACAACAGAACTACGACGTGATGAATGCCCGCTATCTCAGCCAGCTCGCTCTGGTTACAGACATGGTGGATGCCTCCAACCTCAAGCTCAATGCCGAGCTCAGCGAGGTGGATGCCCGCATCAACATTGTCTATGCCTACTTTCGCATGAAGTACGTGGCAGGAGAAATTTAATAAAAAAAACAGAATTAAGAGTTTTTATCGAAAACAATTATCAAGAGATTATGAGCAAGAAGATTATCAAGAGAATATATAATGTAGTGATTATCCTCCTTTTTCTGGGAGCTATCGGCTGGTGCTTCAGCCATTTCTATCATGGCAGCGATGTAGCTTACACCGATGATGCACAGGTAAACCGCCATATCACCCCTATCAATACCCGTGTGCCGGGATTCATCAAGGAGATTCGTTTCAACGACTATCAGCACGTAAAGAAGGGCGATACCCTTGTTATCATCGAGGATGCAGAGTTCCGTCTGCATGTAGCTCAGGCAGAGGCAGGCTTGCGTGGATCCAAGTCAAGTTCTTCGGTAGTTACTGCCAGCATGGGCACCACCAATACCAATGTGCAGACAGCAGCTGCCGGCATCGAGGAGGCTCGTGTGGATATGATGAATGCCAAGCAGGACTTCGACCGTTTTGCGGCTTTGATGAAGAAGGATGCGGTAACCCGTCAGCAATATGACAATGCTTATGCCCGCTATCTGGGAGCCAAGGCGCGTTATGAGCAGGCAAGCAGCCGCAAGGCTAGCGCCGCATCAGTTCGTAATGTACAGACCCAGCAACTCGGCGGTTCCCGTGCCGGAGAGAGCGTGGCAGAGGCACAGCTCAATCTGGCTCGTCTGAATCTTTCCTATACCGTAATCGTGGCAACCTGCGATGGCGTGATGGGAAGAAAGGACATTCACGAAGGCCAGTTGGTGCAGCCTGGTCAGATGCTGGCTCGTATCGTGGATGATAACGATGTATGGGTGGTAGCCAACTATCGTGAGACTCAGATGGACGGCATCACCGTGGGAAAGAGCGTAGATTTCACCGCCGATGCCATCCCTGATGTAGTATTCCATGGCAAGGTAGAGGCTCTCTCTGCCGCAGCTGGCAATACCTATTCCATGATTCCTGTGGATAATGCCACCGGCAACTTCGTAAAGGTAGAGCAGCGTGTGCCTGTTCGCATCGCCCTCACCAAGGACAATGCCCCGAAACAGATAGCCCTGCTCCGTGCCGGACTGAACGTAGAAACCAAGGTTCGTATCAAATAGAATGTTCTATAAACTATAAATTATTAATTATAAAAAATGCCAGGACCTCCAATGCTTCAGGGACCCTTCCGGGTTCCATCGTTCAATGGATATATTCCTCGCCGATTACAGCCATGGATTTATCTCCTCTTCGCCTTCATCTTCCTGATGTCGGGCGGAATCTATGGAGGAGCCATGAGCCAGGTGATGGGCGAGTACAGTTTGATGAGAGAAGACGTACTCATGATCATCATGTTCAACGTGGTGGGCGTGGCGATGCCATTCCCCTTCCTCTTCAAGATGAAGTTCCACTTTACCAACCGCCAACTCCTGCTGAATGCGGCACTGGTAGTGGCAGCTTGTAATTTCCTCATCATGTGGACCGACTCGGTACCCTTGATGTGCATTCTCGCTTACATCGCAGGCTTCTTCAAGCTCTGCGGAACCTTCGAATGTATGAGCACCATCCAGTTGTGGATGACCTCCAAGCGCGATTTCACCATCTTCTTTCCCCTGCTCTACTGCATCGTGCTGGGAAACATGTTCCTCTCGCTCTGGGTCACCGAACACCTGATTTATATCTATCAGGATTGGCGCATCATCAACTGGGCGATGACGGGAGCCCTGCTTCTGGTGGCACTCATCGTGTACGTCACCACCCACGACTTCCGCTTCATGAAACCCCTGCCCTTCATCAGTATCGACTATCTGGGCTGCATCCTGTGGTCGGCATGGATGCTGGAGTTCATCTTCTACTTCACCTATGGCGAGCACTACAACTGGCTCGATTCGAAGATCATGCAGATGGATGTATTGCTCTTTATATTTACCGGATATTTCTGCATCCAGCGAATGCTCCACATCCGTCACCCTTACATCGAGCCGGCGGCGTGGAAGTATAAGCGACTCATCCCGCTGCTCATCCTCTTCGCCTTCGTAGAGTTTATGGGCAGTACGCCTAAAGTGCTGCATTTCGGCGCCATCACCACCAATGTACTCAACTTCGTGGAATGGACGGGAGCCATCGCCGGTTGCCTCTTCTGCCTCTTCTGGTGCAAGGTGCTTCATCAGAAATACACCCGTCTGCTCACGATAGGTGTGGCAACGATGGTATGTTATCCTGTGATGATGTATTTCCTCATCGATCCGGGTCTCAACATCGAAGCACTCTATCTGCCCTGTTTTCTCAGAAGCTTCGGCAACGCCATCTTCTTCTGCATGCTCACCGTGTATCTGGAAGAGCTGATGCCGTTCCAGCATTTCTTCATGGGATTGACGATGGCAGGCATCATCCGCAACGGTCCAATGTCGGCGATGTGTTCAGGCCTTTACAGTTTCGGGCTCCGTTATCAGATGGCAGACAACATGTCGCGCGGCTTGCCCTACGATGCCACCAATCTTCTGATGCTCAGTATCCGGAATCTCTATGGCATCACCTGTCTCATCGGCATTGCCGTGCTGATCATCTTCCTGCTCTGGGATGTACAGCCCGTGAGAAGTACCCTAAAGAAGATGCCTTCCTGGAACTTCGTGGGAAAGAGAATGAAGAAAAAGAAAGGATTTGCGAAATAAAACCTATTATCATTACGGCTGTCAGTTTCTTATAAACTGGCAGCCGTTTTTGCTATCCAGCTATACAAAACAACCCGAAGAAGAGAAAAAGCCCGAAGAATCTTTGCTTTTTCAAACTTTATCCGTACCTTTGCAGTATGAAAACATTATTAGACGTTCATACACATACCATAGCATCGGGTCATGCCTTCAGCAGTTTGCAGGAAATGACCTTGGCAGCAAAAGAAAAGGGGTTGGAAATACTGGGAATCACAGAGCACGGACCACATATCCCGGGCACCTGTGATCCCATCTATTTCAGAAACCTGCATTGCGTTCCCCGTCAGCTCTACGGAATCAAGCTGATGCTGGGAGCGGAACTCAACATCCTCAATACCCAGGGCGATATTGACCTCGATGAGGATTACTGGCGCATACTCGATATCCGAATCGCCGGCATTCATAGCCTTTGCTGGCAGGGAGGAACCAAGGAAGAGAACACGCAGGGTGTCATCAATGCCATGCGCAATCCATTCGTGCAGATTATCTCCCATCCTGGAGATGGAACGGCAGAACTGGATTTCGAGGCTCTGATGAAGGTTTCCAAGGAGACGCATACCCTGCTCGAAATCAACAATCACTCCATGGCTCCCATCCGCCACAAAACGGTAGCAGCTCCCAATAACCTGGAACTGCTGGAACTTGCCAAGAAGTACGAGACACCAGTCATCTTTGGAAGTGATGCCCACTTCTCTACCATGATTGCCGACTACAGCAACATCATGCCGCTGGTAGAGAAAGCTGAGTTCCCGGAAGAGCTGGTTCTCAACTATCAGCCGGAGAAGTTCATGGCTTATCTCAAGCCTACCCCTGAGAAATAGGAAAAAATCGTTTCACATTTCATTTGCACTACTATGATTATAGAGGAAATTATCAAGTACAACGAGGAATTCGTAGCCAGCAAGGGTTACGAGAAGTATCTTACGAGCAAATACCCAGATAAGAAGCTTGCCATCCTTTCCTGTATGGATACCCGCCTGACAGAGCTTCTGCCGGCAGCATTGGGATTGAAGAATGGAGATGCCAAACTCATCAAGAATGCAGGCGGACTGGTTATCAGTCCATTCGACTCTGCCATGCGCAGCCTCCTGGTTGCCATTTACGAACTGGGTGTAGAGGAAATCATGGTCATCGCCCACTCCAACTGCGGTGCCTGCCACATGAACGGACAGCAGATGAAGGAATTGATGCTCAAACGTGGCATCCATCAGGATGTTATCGACACCATCGGACTTTGCGGCATCAACCTAGACCATTGGCTGGAGGGATTCCATGACACCGAGGATTCTGTAAGAAATACTATCAATACCATCCGTACCCACCCTCTTGTACCAAAGGATGTCAATCTGCATGGTTATATCATCGATTCCCAAACGGGTAAGCTCACAGAAGTAAAATAAGAAATCATTCAGTTGATGAAAAGAGAAGTCTTCCGGCGACTTCCCTTTTCACTAACAGAACTAAAAGGAACTGTGAATCTGACTTTCGGCCAAGATCATCTGCATCAGTTCAACATTAGTCTTGTTGTTTATCGCAGCATCTTCAACTTCAGTAAAATAATCAAGAGTAGCAGAACACTCTCCGGTAATATCTATGCCAATCACATTCTCATGGGCATAGATAATACGAAGCACGGCTTGAAGCTGCACAAGAGTCATGTTGCCGTTGCTCCAATCCGTAATGGCATCCTGCTTTCTTAAGACATCCTTGTCAATGGAAATATAGACAGGCTCGTGTATGAGCTTACCTGCCTTGGAGGGCCATGCCTGATGGTGATTCATTTCAGCCTGACTATAGAACAAGACCTTTTCTCTCAGATGAACGGGAACTTGTGCTATCAATTCATCCGATGCCCCAACAATAATAATGTGGCTCACAAACGGGTTCTTCTCCAATACATCTCTCACCCAGCCGCCACACGATACTACACCCTCCCATTCCGGTTGTTGCATGTCAGGGTGATGATCAAAAACGATCAGAGAAAAAGGTTCATGGAGTCTGGAAACCCAATATTCGGTGAGGTAATGAAAATCGCCGGAGTCTATGAAATGGATAGCCTTGGCAGGAAAAGGAGCAAGTCGGCGATGCAGTTCTTCCCTGCCTTCTTCATCACAATAGCAATCCACTCCCTTCATGTCCTGGCAATCTACGTGGATGATTTTCTTGTTTGAGGCAAATGCCTCTAAGTTATATATGCCAGTAAAGTTCAGAAGAATGACAGGTATTTTCTTTTCCATACGCCAATAAGATAAAAATAGACCTTTATATATTATGCAGAAATATATAATGTAGAACATCAACCGGTGATGAAGAACATAAAGCATCACCACTGGCTGATGTCTGAAAAGATTTAGAAAGTGAACTGCTCCAGTTTCAAGCCGTTCTTGGTAAGAGCTTCAATCTTTGGAACCAATGTAGTGAAATGCTCAGAAGCCATGTGAGCTTTCAGAACTTCCTCGTTCTCCCATGTCTCGCAGATCATCATCACCCCATTACGAGTACCACTGGTGAAATAGTCATAGGCAATATTGCCATGGTCTTTCAAAGACTTCTCTACCAGTTCCTTGCATAAAGCGTTGATTTCCTCAACCTTTACCTCCTCCTTCTTCTCAAAAAACACATTTAATCTAATCATAGTTCTTTATTTTTAATATTGATTTTGTATTCAATTGCTGGTTGCAAAATTACCATTTTTTTATGAATACCCAACAAATTATGCGTTATATTTTTGTTAAAATTAGAAGTTTTTCCATTTTTTCTTGCGTCATTAAGATAAAAAACGTATATTTGCAGCAGATTAAATACGCAAGCTTATGAAAGAGAAAAGATATACATTGCCAGAAGAGCAGAAAGATGCAGCTTTCGTAGCAGAGCCTGCACCAGCCTATCACGGAAATGCCGCCATAGCACTTCCCGAGGATGAATGTGCAGAAGAAGATATTGACTGGAACAAGATTCCGGTTGGCTGGCATCCGGCTAATGAAGAAGAAGCCGTGGCTAGGATTGAAGCTATTGAGGCGGAGTATGAAAGGACAGGCATTAGCTATAGTGTAGAAGAGTTTTTCAATAAACTAAACGAAGAACGAACATGGCTAAAGTAACACTACGCAATAGCTTTCTTCAAATTTATAAAGAAACAACCGACTATAGTTATCAAAACTTTGGTCGACTTTGCGTTCAAAGATTTGACGAAAGCTTGCAAGCAATAATAAACAGACTTAGCAAACATCCTCTTTCTTCACCCAGAGAGCCATTGCTTAAGCGATTCCACCGCCCTTACCATAGTGCGATTATCAAGGAGAATTGGAAGATTATCTATCGCTACGACGAAGTCAACGACCTCGTCATTTTCGTAGATTTATGGGATATGAGAAGAAGCCCTAGATATCTGATTAGACAATTCAAAAGAAAACTATAAAGGAAAAAGCTTATGAAGGAGAAAAGATATACATTACAAGAAGAGCAGCCGACTCCAATTGGCTGGCATCCGGCTAATGAAGAAGAAGCCATGGCTAGGATTGAAGCTATTGAAGCGGAATACGAGAATGGGCAATATATTGATGCTGAAGAATTTGAAAAAGAACTAACGGCACAATATCCATGGCTAGAAGATTGGAAGCGCTCTATCAGTATAGAAGATTTTAGAAAAAACTGCAAGAATAAGCTAAATAAGCTTTTTCCATAACTTTTCTCCCATTTTCCTTGCACCATTTTTGCAGCGACATAAATAACAATATAATTAATAGGAGGATAAAATTATGGCAAGACCAATTAGAGAAACGCCAATATTATATGGCAAAGACGCCGAACGCTTTGTTGAAGAAATGAAGCGTGTAGAGAGTTTAACTCCAGAACAGCGCAAAGCTAATAGAGAAAAGCTACAAGCTGAAATCGCTGTTCTTGACAAAGAATGGAATTTAACTTATAATGCACTTCGAGGATAAAGATTCTTTCTGATTTTTTGCAGATGGTTCAAGAACGGGCTGAAAGCCCAAAAACTCGTAGCCCAGGGCAGCGCCCTGGGTACACTAACAATCTGCAATACGCCCTGTTTTACTCTAATTGAGCAAGCTTTGAGCGTATTTTTAACGTTAATTATATTTAACGACCCTTGGGTCTTGCCTGATGAAGTTTGTGTCATAGTATTCACCTTTTTCCACGAGGGTGAATATGATCCTTAGCAACTTGTTTGCTATGGCATTTAGTACATAATGACGCGGCTTTTTATCTATTAAAGTACGCCTCTCGTAATACAGTTTAATCTCCTTGTTGTGCAATCTGGCGCTTTCTGCGCAGATGTACAACAAGGTCTTTGACCGTCTATTACCAATCTTGGATATATGTGCTCCCTTGTCCATTTTTCCCGATGATTTTTCGTATGGCGCAGTTCCTGCATAAGCAGCATATTGGCGCGCTGTAGTTATTTTTGTGAAATTCTCTGTTTTTACCAATAGTTCTACTGCGGTAATCAGCCCAACTCCATCGACACTTTTAACAAGCTCATAGTTGTGGTGAATGCTCTCATGTCCATTTATGACTTTCAACATTTCTTTTTCCGTCTCTGCAATTTCCGTGTCCAACATTTCTTTGATACGGTCCATGCTTCGCTTGACGGCAAGACTTCTGATAGGACGACAATCCTCGTTCTTGTCGGCTGTTATTAGCTGCTTACGCTGTTCTACAAGCATTTCTCGGTGGCGTGCCAATTGACGAAGCTCATATAGAGCCTCTTCTGGAAACGTCTTGTATTTCAGCTTATCAGGATATCTCTCTCCAAAATCTCTGAGCAGTGCACTATCCAGGACATCCGTCTTGGCACGGTCAGGGGTAGCTCTATATCTATGGATGACATATCCACCCACAAAGGCAATCTTTACATTGCAATCCATGCAGCACTTCAAGAGGGTATCACCATAAACTCCGGTATGCTCAGCAACCAATACAGCATCGCTAGGAAGGCCTTTAAAAAACTTTCCAATACCCTTTAAATTGTTCGTTACAACCTTATGTGAAGGTTGGTTTGATACTTTTTTTGATGTCAAGTCGAAAAAACTTACGTCAAATTTCTCTTTTGCCAAATCTATTCCGTATATTTGCATTTTGAATGAAGTTTTTAATAAGAAGGGTGCTCCGTTCTGAGCGGCTACAACTATACTACGAGTCCTGTCTTGTTCTACACATGCAGGCTAATTTACTCTCAAGCTTCTGCTCAGAAAATATCCAGTTCCCCAAACAGGGCTAAGCCTTTACTATGCTAGAAAGGGCACAGGGTTAACGCTGGATATGGAGTATTCTTCTTTTTTATTGTACTTATCTTTATTGTACTTATCTAATTTTCTGCAAAGTTAACAAAAGTTTGCAGATATAAAGATTTTCACCTCTTTATTTTTCCAAGTGCAAATATAATAGTAAGGGCAAAAGCTTTACATAATATTTTTATCCCCAACAAGCATTCATGAATACTTCGGGATTAGTTTATACGAGTTCCCGAAGCTTATACTCCAGTATTACAGCAGACTCTCTATTAACCATTAAATCATATAATTCCTGGTCTATTTCTGCATAAGCAAAAACATCACGCAAAGACTTTAAGCTAGAATAAAACTTCCTTTCTTTGCCTTTCTCATTTTTTACCAATCGCCAAAAGGGTTCATGCTGCAAATGATAATAAGGGTTCTCTATGCTACATTTAAAAGGATAACTATGAGGAATATCCATGGCTAAACCCTCTGCAACAAAAATACTACCACCCGTATTCTGTTCACCAATATACAATCTCCATAACCTTTTAAACTCCCCAACCAACTCACTTGAAAGAACGATATGATTATCTTTTATGGAACCTCGCTGGCAAAGATTTAAAATAGCCAAGAGTAAAAGGGGCTTATGCGGAGCTTTCACACCCCGCATAATCGCCCTTTTCATCTTTTCAAAAGCACCCAGATAATAGTCTATATCTTTATCCATTATCAAATAAGATGAGTAACCTTAATTTTCTTCCAATGTTTGCCGATGCCGAGGGTCATAGCCTGGGTATCCTTGGTTATCAGTTCACCCTTCTGTAAACCAGCAATAGCTTGCTTCAGCTCCTGCAGAGCCATGCCACTCACACCAAACAAATCTTTCAACACTCCATCATTCTGTTGCTGTTGCTTCATAATAAGTGGATATTGGGCATTGGCATAGAAATCAAAAGAGGCTTTCTTAAACGAATCCATATTCTGTGTAGCAAGGATGATGCTCATGCCCTTGTTTCTACCCACAGCTATCAAGTTCTGCAAAGGCTTGTTCTCAAAACCAAGCATATAGTGAGCCTCATCGATGATGGTGAAATGGCGCAGCTCCACCCTATCCTCATTCTTTGCCTGTGGAGGCAATTGCTCATAGATATTGTTCAATTTCGATGTCACGAAATATACGATAGCCTTTGCCATGATACCTTCCTTGTCAAACTTTCCCAAGTTGATAATGTAACAACCTTTCACCAAATCTACCTTGTCTTCCTCTGCAAAAATATTATTCAGAATCAACTGGTTTAAGACTGATTTTACACTATCCATATCACCCTGTTTCTTCTCGGGCATCAACATCGTATAATGATCAAAAACTTCCTGAAAGGTGATCGGTTTCTGATTCTTCGCCTTGTAGGCATTGATGATAGCTTCGCTCAGTCTGTTATCCATCAAAGCACCAATCTTAGCGGAAGATATAGCACAGATGGCATTTGCCAAGGTCGTGGAATACAGGTGGATTTCATTGATAGGTCTGCCAGTAAAGTCCTTGAACGGAGTAAACGGCAAAGGTTTCTCCATCGGATTCAAGATGGCAGTGGAATCGGTCTCAAACTTTGACAGCCAATCGGCATGAGCTGGATCTGAGAACTCCCCCTTGTAATCGAACAAGAGGAAGTTGACAGGATAGTAGGTATCAGCCGATGCCATTCTGATTTGGTTGATAAGAACAGCCAATAAGTTTGACTTACCCGAACCAGTAGTTCCTGCTATCAATATCTGTGTATTTGAAATAGCAGTACTGTTGATATCTAAAGCCGCATCCATTCCATCCTCATACTGACCGATATAAAGATTCAACTCAGGAATATCCATCAACGACTTTCCACCTCTCAACGGAGAGAAGTGCAGCCATTCATCAATACCTCCTTCTTCCATCAAGATACTCTTACCCCTCATCATTTCGCTAAAAAGCACCTTGCTCAGAAAAGTAGAATTCTGCCAGTCGGCATCAATATCACTATAACGCATCTTGATAAGAGCCACAAAGACCTCCTTTATATTCGACTTGGTAAAGAAAGAGCCACCCAATGGCTGCATACCTGCAGAGGTTTGCAATTTCTCTACCTTTGACTTACTTCTTGGTGTCTTATCGCTCAATCCAACAAGAAGACAGATTCGCATAACCGTAGTAAAGTTCAATACTACAGGGCGAACCATATCTGAGTAATCCGAAAGGTTCAGTTTCTGCTCGATAGCATATTTCACTTCTTCAAGCAAATCATGAGTTCCCTCTAGAATTCTCATTCCCTCAAGTTTTATATCTTGTACATTCATTTCTACTAGAATTCGTAAGTTTGTAATCCAAAGTAATCATCGCTGACAGTAGTACACTGCCTTTCCTGGTCTCTATGCAAAGTATAAGTTCTTGCTACATAAGCCACTATCTTCTTGAAATCAGTCTCTGTTGTTATTTCCGTATCAGTACTTAACAGGATGGTTTGATGAGCCAAATCCGGGAAATAACGGTTGATGATAACTTCACGACTCTCCTTGTCAAGAACACCCATTACAGTATCTATCATTACAGGAGGGTCGTAATCACCCAGTTCATACAGGACTTTCAGTAACACCTGCATCACAGTTTGCTTGGCACCAGCATTCAGCTGACTCAGATAAATTTCATTACCATTCTTGTGGAATATCTTGAACGAGATTTCCTCCGAATCATCTGCCGAAAGCTCTACCCTACCGATGTAACCAGCATAAATCACCAAGTTGATGTTCAACTGCTCCTTCATCATACGCTCGATACTTGCCTTCTTCGACTTGAGTAACTTACAGGAAAGCGACTTGAAGAAACCAGGCAGTTTGCATAGCATATCATACTGAGGATCTGGCACTTGTGGCATATCATAATCGTAAGTAGAAATCTTCCTCTCCATTTCCTTGATAGCATTCTTCTGTTCCACGATTTTTGCCTTCAATTCCTCTATCTTCCTGTCATTTTTTTCATAGAGTTCGATGATGCTGTAATCGTGACCAGTCAAGGCGCGTTTATATTCTTCCAATTGTTCCTGTTTCTTTGGAATATCCGCCAACTCTAAGTTTAAGCTTTCACGTCTCTCATCCAGCGAAAGATAAGGATTGGAATATGATTGCTGAACCAGGTTTCTCAACACATTGACATCAGCATCACTCAGAAAACCATATTTGTCATTATAATCATCGCTGTTGTCTTGCTCACGTTTGATTTCCGTAATAATCTCGGCAATAGAAACCTCGCCTACCTGCGGGTATTTCTCCTTAACCAATCGTATTACATCATGAGTAACCTTTTCTATCTGTTGGTCATTGAGGATATTGCCCCTTGCAGAAGCCACCTCCTCCTTCTCGTTCAGAACAAGTTCCACCTCGGTACTGATACTATTGGCAACCTTTGGCATAATTACTTTCCACTCTAAATCTTTGGAGATAGCCTCAGCATCCTGTCTATAGTCCTTTTCCTTCTGATAGAAGCTGTTGATGCTCTCCTCTATCTGATGCATTTTGTCACGAATCACATCATCCGAGTTCCGTCCCTCCTTCAGTTGCTCATACTGCAGCTTATGATCATTGGCATAGTTCAATGCCTGGTTATAGGCATCGATCAGACTTGCCACATCCCTTTCCATCTCCACCTTCTGCTTAGTCAGTTTCAGGTATTCGGCACGCAGGTTTTCGTTCTCCAAGCGTTCCGCCTTCTTCTCATCAAGATAAGCCGAGGCTGCATTTTGCAACTGAGTGTATTTATTGAAACCCATCACCGAATTGATGTTCTTCATAATGAGCTTGTTGATTTGTTCTTCCTTCACGAGGTCGGAAGTCTTCATAGCATCAAAGAGGAAATAGTTGCTCAATTCAGCAGGCAGATTGGCAGAGATAATCTTGTTGACTATCGCTTCATTGTTGCTACGTTGGATAGCTGTGGAACCAGAACCGTAAGGATAACTGTTACCATTCATATTGAGCACGTTGCTCTCCTGTATCTTGCCATCCACAAACCGATAGGCACGACACAACCTATAGGGAGTTTCCTGTCCAAGTACCACCCCAGAGAAAGTAATCTCCAGCATGATGGTCTTTCCTTCTATACCGCTCTCGTTCTTTACCCCCGAATTGAAGATTTCCTCAAACTGTCGTTTGTTGGATATCTTCAAACCATAGAGTGCAGAATAGATGGCATCGAAGAGCGTAGTTTTTCCACAACCATTGGCACCACCTATCAAGATGATGGGACGGTCGCTCGTTACCTCTAAGTTTAAGTCCAACTTTCTGTAGGTCTTATAATTCTCTATGTAGATACGCTTCAGTTTCATTACTTTTTGATTTCTTTGAGAGCTTTCTTGAGTATTCTCGTCACTTTCTTTTCCTCAAGACTTGGCTCATTTTGGTTATTACGTTCTTCATGGAAAGGCTTGAGGATATAATCCTTGAGCCATTCTGCATCTATACCTTCCGATTGGCATGCACTCTCTATAAGCTGCATGTCTTCCTGCCTGATTCCATAGTTCAGGAATGTTCTGTCCAAGCTTTTCTTCATACCTTATTATATATGATTACCTTATTATATTATAGGGCTTCCAGATGCAATGCCGACCACCCATCTATATTGTCAGTGTTCTCGATAACGCCTCCAGGATAATACCAGTTGCTCGTGCCCTCGTCTTTGATGAGCACGCCACCCACAATCTTCTTGCCTGTAGATTGATAACTGGAGATGTAATCCAAGAGGGCATTGTTCTTTTCTGGCGCATCCGCATCGCTGCCCTTGGTTTTGGTGTCGAAGAGACAGATGGTACCCGACTTCAATCTGACGATGAAATCCACATAGAAACAACGTTTTCTACTCCCTGAATCCGTATAAGGCACGGAGAAATGCTGTTTTCCCTCGTCTCCATTCTTGTACCACCACTCCACATATTCCATCTTGTCATCCAACCAACGTGCAAACTCTTGCTCGGGTCTCGATGCCGTAATCTGCTCAAAATAAGGATACAAGGCATGGTTGAAGATTTCGCCTTCCGTGGTTTTCACCATTGCCGCATTATAGAGACGAGTCTCCGGAACTTGCCATACAGACTGCTGATATTCCATCGACACCTCCTTGGCATTTCTCTTCAGCGTAGCCTCGTAGGTAACCAACGCCTTGCGTATCAATTCCTCGAAGCGCGGACGGTTCTGATGATAGAGCACCACCTTAGGCACATCCATCGAAAAGACTTGCAGGTATTCCTCCAAGGCACTCTCGATGGCTCCTTGCAAGACTGGCGTACTGTCAAATTTGGAGAACCCACCCACATTCTTACGGCAGAATAGCGTAAAGAGATTCTGTAATTCAGATGCGTTCAGAGCCAGCCTTGCCTTGTCTGTTATCTCCACAATGCCCGAATCACCCGTCAATGGGGTATCCTTCGGGATTGCCACCAAGATTCTTGATACATCGGTCTGCACGCCATGTCGCTTGGCATTGTAGCGATTCAACTTGATTTTGGCATCCATGTCTGCCTCCTTTTTTTTCGCCTCGTCAGCATCCTCAGCCTCACCATCATCCTCAAAGAAATCTTCTGCAGAGAAGAGCAACAACGGGTTTTGTTCCCATTCCCGTTCCATCGTCTTATAGAAGATGCTGCGGAACTGGGAGCCCAAGCGGTTTCTTGTTGCCCCATGCTTATCCGTATAATAGGAACGGAGCGTGATGTTCGGCAAGTCTTTCTTGCGATTGGCGTAGAGGGTGCTGATATAGTTCATGTCATCTCCCACAATATTAATCATGTCTGCCGCAAGGTCGGTATAAACATAACCGTAGTTCAGAATGTCGTTCTTATAAAAATGCTGCTCTGGCATTCGGAGTATTCGTCCCACGGTCTGAGTGGTAAAAGTCATGCTCTGCAATTCTCTGAATATCAGAAGGACGGATGCACGAGGACAATCCCATCCCAAGGCTATGGCCTGCTTGAACAGCAACACCTCGGTAATATCATCAGAATGAGTGATATTCTGAAGATTGGGCGATTTATCTTTTGATAGCCATACAGCCAACCTGCCATTTGCCACGCTTATGTCGCAAACCTGTTCTAAGTAGGCTTGCATCTCCTCGGCGATGGTCTTGTCCTTCGACGACATAGATTCGCTGCTATCGTTAGGCAACTGAATGAGCAACAACGGATTGATGCCATATTCCTTGTAAGCCTCAGCCAGTTCCTTTCGCTTTTCGAGAGCCTTCTTCAAGAGACGCTGGTTCACCGTCAGCTCCGACTGTTCCTTACTGCTCCTTACATTCGGATTCAGTTCTATGCCCTTCTTAATCATCTCTTCATTGATTACATCTTGGCGTTTCACAAGAACTGCATGATAGCTTTGGGTGACTGGCGTTGCTGATACACGAAGTTCTATGTGTGGCTGAATAGCTTGCAATACCATCTCGCTTTTCCTGGCATTACGTCCGGCAAACATGTGTTCCTCGTCTATGATAACCACCACTGGCAGATGCTGCTCTATCTTGGTCTTCCGTATCAGTTCATAGAGCGTGCGGTTCTGTTCATTATCACGTATCATGACGGCATTATCCTTATTGATGCTCTCCCAGTTCAAAAAGAGCACATCGCCAGGATGCAGACCATCCACATGATCACACTCATCAAACATAACAGGACGCAACGACCTTCGTTCACTAAAGAAATTGCGCATGGAGCGATAACTCTGCTGATGCAACTTGTTTGGAGCAATCCAAACCCATGCTACACGAGAATATCGGCACTGCCCATTCATAGGTAGGTCACGAGTCAGCTCATCCAGCAAGGTACTCACCATCACCGTCTTTCCTGCTCCTGTTGGAGCCTTGAATATCAACTTTTGACGGTCTTCAGAATCATTGAGCATGTCAATCATCTTCTGTTTCAGTTCACGCACCGCCTTTTTCTGGTAATCTCGTAGTTCTATCATCTTCGTTACCTCCTTAGTCTATTATGTCATTAGTAACATTATCTTCTTTCTCCTTCAACACATAATCATAGTCATCGCTGAGAGCTTCTTTCACAACCTCCTCGTTTTGCATGGCGAGTGCCTCGTTTTGCTGAAACTCTTTCATCATAGCCTCACTATACTTTTGCTTTGGCAGAATATCCGTTCTACCTTCTAAAGCTTGCAAGAAAGCATCTGGCATGGCACACAGTTCTATAACAGGCATGACTTTATGGAATTCGTCCTCATATGCGTATGCGCCATCACTATAAACATAAACTTTCAAAGGATTCTGCTTGGTCGCAACCTCAGCTATCATCGGAATGATAATACTAACTACACGCTCGTCGAGGACAACAAGCATCTGTCCAGCCTCATCCTTAAAATAGCGCAATACGCTCTTCTTAAATTTCTTGCCTCCAAACGTTTCTTGCTCTTGATAGATATTGTTCTTGATACAAAGGAGGTCAACGAGAGAAGCCATCAATGCTCGACGACTTTTGAAGTTGCTTTGGTCACGAGGCACAAACTCCGTTTTATAATAACGAAGATTATTGTGAGTCAAGCCAGGGACTTCTTCACCCTTCTGGTTCGTATAACCATTAATGACTCGTTTGTTTCTCTCGTAAGTTACTTTCTCGCAGATGTTATTCTCGTTGTTGGTCACTAAGATACATTTGCGATGACCGCCGTCTTCTGAGTTCAATTGCATCGTTGCATGGAGAGTGGTGCCTGAGCCAGCGAAGAAGTCGAGGATAGTGGATTCCTTAGATCGCAAAGACAACAAAAAAGTGATTAACTTTATTGGCTTTGAAAAATCGAAAACAACTTCACCTTCAAACATATCCTTCAGTAAAGCGCTACCTTGTTTGGTGGTAGCAATATTCCTCAAAACAGAAGGAGGATTAATTGTATCTCTTTCTTTTCTACAATATAACTTTCCATTATCTCTGAAATAGAATTCTATAACCTTCTGTCCTTTCGAATCAAAGGTTTCATTTCCAGCGAAAAAGGAATCCATCTGATTTTTTTGTGTCCAACATGCTGCCAACACAACATCTTCCTTCAATTTTTTATTTTCACAAATAAAGCGTCCACTAATTAGTTTAGTTTTCTCTGAACCACCCCATTCTCCTGAAAGTTCAAAACCATCAGGAGCTTCAAATTTTGTTCCGGCTTTAAAATGATAATTAAATTCAGCATTCTTTGCTGACTTCTTTTTTAAAGCTCTATCATCTATTACACCTTCTCCTCCACTGAAATTAGGAATAATACTTTTATTCAGTGCATAAACAAGTACATATTCATGAGCTCTAGTAAAATGTCCTGCAGAAGTTCCCGCTCCTAAATCCCAGACCATATTAACCAAACAATTATTTTCGCCATAAATATCATCACATAGTAACTTTAAAGCAGCCTGTTGATTATCATCAATAGAAATAAAAATCACTCCCTTTTCAGAAAGTAACTTCTTGGCAATTTTCAATCGACGATTCATAAAAGACAACCATTTGGAATGGCGATAACCATCCTCTTTATCAACAAAAGAATCGTTGTAGATAAAGTCCTTATTACCTGTGTTATAAGGAGGATCAATATAAATTACATCAATCTTCCCTGCATAAGCATAAGTAAGAGCAGCAAGAGCATTGAGGTTATCACCTTCTATCAACAAATGATTAGGCGAACCTTCTGGCGCAGAATCCAAACGCTTGGTGGCATCCTCAACAAAAACAGGAAGTTTGGCTTGCATTTCATCCCATGCTTCCTCAGAACTCTCCTCCCACACAAGTCCATAACGTTGCTTATCGTTGATAGCAGCCAACAAGTCGTGCTTCAAATCTTTATCAATCTGAAGCTCATTTATCTGCTGGCGCAAAGCTTGCAAATCTATTTTCTTTGCCATATCGGTGTCTCCTAGCCCTATAAATATGCTCCACCGATTCCCTAAGCAGAGAAGATTGTTTGTGTTTGTAATGGCTATAATAAAAAGAAAGGCATAGGAATCATATTACTTCTATATAACCCTTGATTATAGAGGCTCTGGAAAAATGCCTTAGACACCAAGGAGAAGCAATAGACCCTACGCCAAACTTGTATATATAGATAGCATAGGGAGCACCCTCTTCTTATTTAAGAAAAGGGCACACCTATGCCTCGCGTATATACACGATGCGTAGACGCCTACCACAATCTTCCTCTGAGTGTCTATTTGAATTTTCCAGATTCCTATAATTCAGAAGAAAACGTCAGTACACGTCTTTCTTATTAAAATAGGCCAAGCCATGGACTTTTACCTAGCCAGCGACTCATCGCCAGCCATCCACAGCAAGACAACTGCAAAAGTACGAAAAAGAATTGGCTTCACAAAATTTTGGGTCTTTTTTCTTGCATATCTCATTTACTTTTCTTTTCTTTGCCACCAAATTAATAACAATAACATTAAAAAGGAGGTTATTATGCAAGCAACAAAGAACAACGCATGAAAGAAATGAGATTTGCAAGAAAATCAGAAAGTTTCTTGCAAATCCCAAAGATATTTATCATTTTAAAATAATTTTTTCGTTCGAAGGATGGCGTAACGAGAAACAACTTGCGTTATCTTTGTTTGTAAAGCAGAAATCACATAAACTAATAATGTCCATTCCTATTACAACATCATAATCTTCACTCAACGTTAACATCGCTTCTACGTTTAACGCTGTTGTTCCTGTCGGTAAGCCTAAATGAACCAAAAACGTTTCACGTTTCTCAGTTGTTGTATTATCTGAGACCAAGCATACACCATAAGGCTTTAGCCCCAAATCATCAACTACCTTTTGAGATATAAGCGTATTAGTCGCCCCTGTATCCCACATGCAATTAGAAGAGCGAAATATCTTAGGCACCACAATACTCTCATTCATTTCTACAGCCTCACAGACAGCTATTGGCGTCAGAATGGCATCTACCAATCCCTTGCTTTCAAAATTATATGCTGCCATTCAAAACCTCCAACAAATCGCCCTCATACACTTGTGGTCTAGTATGCTTCTTATCATCCATAAAACGAACCAAACGTACATAGCCAGAGCGACAAACCTTCGACTTTTCCTTCTTGGAACAATCAAAAGCGTTCTTAAAATCTATAGTAATCTGCTCCATAATTATTTGGACTTTAAATTAAACATCTATTTAACAGTGCAAAATTACATATTTTCCTATAAATAAGACTATTAACACGCGCCTTTAACAAAATATTAACATAACTGCAGTCCTTCACCCTCTACATTAATTATAAAAAGGACTGCCCTTTTTGCTGTTCCAATCTTTCATCGAATACACAATTGGGTGAATCATCTGATTGATTTGCCAACCCAATTCCCATAGAGGATAGGTATAATTATCATGATCCTGCTCGTCTATCTTATCCTTATTCAGAAGCACAAGGATGTCCCAGTCGGAATCTGCCTTGGCATCCCTTCTGGCCCTTGACCCAAAAAGAATAACCTTGGCATCTTTCGGCATAATCGACTCCGCTTTCTTCTGAATCGACTTGAATACCTCATCTTCAAGATGTTCCCTTGTTACTGTTGTCATAACACTACCATTTTAATAACACCGCAAAAATACGAAAAAGATTCGGAACTAACAAATATTCTGAGAGATATTTGCATTTATTCTTTTCTCTTCACCCAAACCTTGTGACTGCCGCTGCCCATAGAACCTATCGGCGAAGTTCTATCGGCGGTGATTTCCTTCAACTCCAGGGAGGCGGCGGTGCGGCTCAGGTTGTTGATGTAGGCATAATCTGAAAGGGTGATGAGACCATTGGCTTCTATCACCTCCAGGGCACGGGCGATGCGCTCTTCCTTGGAATAAAGCTGCTTGCGAATCACCTTTACGCCACCCATATCTCGTTCCAGACCGCGATCGGTTTCCTGCTTCACACTCTTGAGAAATTCAGGAGATGCCTTGAAGTTGATGTCCTTCACTCCCACCTTGCGATACGTCATCTTATCCTCTGCACTCTGCATTTCCGTAGGCTTATCGTCCTCGAAACCGAGGGAGAGGGAGAAGGTGCCGATGCCTTCCAGATTCACATTGTAGCCCATGGAGAGCATTTCTACCAACATATCAGCCACATCTAGCAATACTGCCTCCGTGGTACTTTCCGAAATTCCACGATGGTAGCCCTGCATCCTCTTGATGAACTCTTTTCTGGATAGTGTCCGGTTGGTCACCATCTTGGGATAAACTCTGCGCTTGCCTTCATTACGCATATCAGTTAACTCTTGCAACTTGTACTTTGCCATAACGATTCCTTTCTTATTAAGATTGTTATCACTCCATATTGAGATAGCCATTACAGTCAAGAGTAATGATGATTGCTCCTCATCATAATAGTTCTCAAACCTAGAGATAAAAGTATTTATCCCTAGATGAAAGTTCCGTTCAGCGACGTTGAACCGACATTCGGCGACGTTGAATGCAGATTCAGCGACGTTGAACGTACATTCAACGTCGCTGAACGAAACTTTCTACTAGGCAAAAGTACATTTTTTCCTAATAACAACCAAGACTTTTCCTAAGATTAACACAAAATTAATACTGGAAGGAGGGAGAAAGGAGACAAGAGGCATGGAGAAAGAAGATAAGGGACATGAAGAAAAGATGTTTTTTATTTGGTGGTTTCACCATTTATTCGTAACTTTGCCAACAAAGAGAATATCACTTAAAAGAAAGGCGAGCAATTATGGCAAGAA
>ENA-ORRX01000100-ORRX01000100.1-human-gut-metagenome-genome-assembly--contig:-NODE-100-length-30553-cov-2.72779_pt1 | contig 30553 bp, 46 predicted proteins | sample MGYA00242186_ERZ509153 | MGnify/ENA primary metagenome ERZ509153 (study PRJEB26280, sample SAMEA2338643) | human gut metagenome | biome: human gut; feature: human-associated habitat; material: faeces... | reverse complement strand
ACCACATGCAGTACTACCCTGCACCACATGCAGTACTACCCTGCACCACATGCAGGGATAAGTATAACCATAGTAAAAATAACCAATGGAAGTATAACCATAGTAAGAAAAAGAAAATACTAAAAGAAAAAATTTTGCAACGTCGTCAATCTTGTGTTATAGTGTTATCTATGCAAGATATTCAAGGTTTTTGTGCTATGCGCCACTGGGTCATCAGAGGAAAGCACTTTGACAACACTTTGGAAAAACTCGTCTACATCGTTCTAGTAGACCACACTGACGATAACGGGCAGTGCTTCCCGTCAGTGGCCACGATAGCCGCCGAAGCAATGTGCGGAGAACGTAGCGTCTATACCGCGCTGAAATCGCTAGAGGCCAAAGGGCTTATTACTCGTGAGCCAAGATATGCGGCAAATGGCGTACGTAAATCAACCGTCTACCATGTGACCACCGAAGAACGTAATGTCCAGTCTGATTCCTCTAAGCCTGATACGTTTGATAAAACGCTTTACCAAGCTCCAGAATCGACTACTACGGTAGAACCCACACACGAACACACGCTGATGGAATCAACGCCACACAAGCGCGAGGAATACCCGAACGCATTCGAACAACTGTGGACAATCTATCCGAAGCATGTAGCCAAGATGGCCGCTTACAAGGCATGGCGTAAAGCAAAAGTAGGCATGAACAGCGCTTTCCTCATGACCAAGGTGCAGGCATTCGCCGCACAATGCGTCAACACGGAAACCAGATTTATTCCAAATTTCGCCACATGGCTCAACGGGGAAAGATGGAACGACGAATACCGTCCAGACCCGCCACAAGCACGCAAGCCCGCCACGAACGCGGAACGGAATATGCAGAATCTCACTCAGGCGATGCAGTCGCAAACTGACCTCTTCGGCTTTCAGATTGAGTCCGGCGTGTCGCGTCCGTAATCATATATAATCGATAATGTAAAATAACCAACAAATGAAAGGGACATGACATGACAATAAAAGTAAAACACCAATCATTCGCAGACTGCGAAACACTGACCATTTTCGGGGCAAAACGAGGCAAAGGCAATTCCACGAACCTCGTGCGAGTGCAATTCAGCGACTTGGACGATTTGAAAGAATTCCAAAACGAGTTAAATAATCTTTTTCCCGAAAACGTCACCATAGACGAAAAATTCAAAGAACCAAAAGAAGAAGGATACTACCTCTCCCAGACTGGAATACTTCTCTTAAAAGATGAATGGGGGTGGAGCGTCATACGATTCAAAGACTCAACTACACCATACTTGGCATGGGACCCAACCCACTTACATTTAATCAACGAGAAATGGCAAAATGTCATCGAAAAATTAACTAAAGTTGCACTACCACTAACTCGTGTAAACATTACCCCATTTTCAGAATGAAAGGACAAAAAATGATTAAGGTCACAGCGTATACTAATCCGGAAACCATCGTTATCAACTCATTGCGAGACTTGGCCGCCACTACGACGGAAGACGGGTGGAAGGTCGTGCTAAGGTTCCGGGATGAAAACGAGATGAAAGCATTGCAAGACGCACTCAATTATCGTTTCTCAGAAAATATGAGGACAATGCAGGAAATGCCAACGGAGGAGGGCTATTACATCACCCAGACCGGCACACTGCTCTACAGTGACGGAGCAGGTGATTGGAGTGTGCGCCGTCCTACTCTTGATGACGGAAAGTATGGGACTGAGCCGCTAAACCGTGTTTGGAGCGATGGATTATCCGCGTTGTATGTTACATGGCCTCTTGTTGTCTCGACGTTTGGTGCTGGGGCGTTCCCGCTAGTGCCGGTCAAGTTCGCTTATTGATAATGATTCTCATTATGCCCGCTGATTTGTTTCGGCGGGCATTTTCTGTTTTCCGGCGTGTCGTACTCAACAGTGGTGTATTATGTAATTACCAACCGATAAGAGAGGAATCTAAAATGGTTAAACTCCAGCCGTACAACCAAGGCGAATACATCTGTGACGCATACGTCATCATCGACGAAGAAAACGCAACCGCACACGTCCGCAACATCGATAACGGAATCAACTTCGACATTGAAAACCTGAACCGTGTGGGAGGTATCCTATTCACCCTCCGACTTGAAACGAGGCTACCGGCTCGGCAAATTCAAGCCGGACTACACCACTGAAGGTGGCTATGACGTAGACGTTTACGAACGCAAAGCATGAAAAACACCTGCTCCACCAGCAAGGGTGGGGCACCCAATTGGAAGGAATCTCATAATGTTGACACTATTCAGCGACATTCCACCATATGACATGCATTCTGTCGTGGAATGCGACAAAGACAAGGACACTGCCATATTCGAGACAGCTGTGACCGTGCAAGACAATCCCAAAATAGTCCGCTATCGCGTATGGCTGTCAGCATGGAAAGGCTTAGAAAACCGGCAGAGAAGCGGTGCACAATCTAAAACCTACATGCTGGACGTTGTAGCTCCCTCAGACTGGACGATTGATAAAGTCCACAATACGATACTCGTATATCTCGCTGGAATCAGTCGGCTGAAATTCTCAAGCGGAATTCAATGGCAACACGGTGACTACCAGACACAGGCGCACGATTCCGCCCAAGAAGACTACATACTTTACCTTGACGATTTTATGGGCTCAATCACACTGCAATTTTGAAAGGAAACACTCATGGACAACGTTAATCATCCAGCACACTACACCGACAACACGAAGCCTTGCGAATGCATTGAAGTCGCGCAATATCACAGTTTTTGCGTAGGCAACGCCATAAAATACGTGTGGCGGTACCGACTAAAAGGGCGCCCCTCGAAGACTTGCAGAAAGCGGAATGGTATCTACAGAGGGCTATCGACAATGGCGAGAAATGCCGTTTGCAAATCGATGGCGAACCATTGGACGCGCACAATCTCATGCAAGTGGGGAAGTGCTGTCTCTACATGGACGGCATGCTAAAAATCGTAAAATTAATGCAATTGGAATTCAAGGGGTACGAGGATGAATAAACTGCAAGTGCAAGCACTACTAACTTATGCCAGCGCCTTTGATAACCGTCTTGTGACCGATATGCAGGTGGCCGCATGGATGGAAGCGTTAGCCACTGACATGCGATTGGACGTGGCGAAAGAAGCCATACGCCAATTTTTCGCAAGCCCGGAATATGCGAAGAAGCGGCCGTATCTCATGCCCGCCGACGTTAACAGCTTTTGGGCCAAGTGGAAACGTGACCATAAGCCTTCCGAAGCCGACATTACGCGTGAAATGCGCGCACTGGACATTGAGGGTGAGGCGAGTTGGGAGTATCGGCGGAATCGGTTGAGCGGGCGTAGTCTCGATGAAGCCGCACAGTCCGCTAAACGGTTCCGTGGGCTTGATAGCGCGCGTGGGTTGAGTCGTTTGGGTGAGATTCTGCCTAGTTCGGCGTGTCGCACTCAACAATGATGTATTATGTAATTACCAACTAAGAAAGGACAAACCAAAATGACCACCGAAAACCTCCGCTTCAACCTCTTCGAAATCTTCGATAACATGATGGGCACCAAGAAGAAACTCTACATCACTAAAAATCTTGACGTGTACACTACCCGCAAGGGGAACATACATCGAGTAATTCGCGTTCACTGGGAAGTCGCCAAGACCGACGAAGAACTTCGCAGGGATTACCGCAAGCGCTGCCAACACTATTCTAGTCACTGCTATGAGAAGCTTTTCCCATACACCACCGAAGGAATGTACGATGCGATAGACTACCTCGACACCCTCCACGAAAACGCATTATAAACGACATCCAGCCCCGCCCACGCGGGTGGGGCACCATTAATGAAAGGAAACAATAATGAAACTCGAAGAAAAATATATGGCAGTCCTCAACGAAGTCCCCAACTTCGTCACCGACCTGATAGCCAACGCTGGACAACGCACCTACAAGTACCTTAATCTTGCTACCATTCTCAAAACCATCAAGCCTATTTTCGCCAAGTATGACTTGGCATTCCGGCAGGTGGTACGCATGGGCGCGGTAGGCGACAAAGTGAGCTACGGAACGGTCGAAACAATCATTTTCGACGCCGAAAAAACCCTGAACGTGGGCGACTATCCATTCATTGTGGTGCCCGACCCTCAGGCAATCGGCTCCGCAGTAACCTACGCGCGACGCTACTCACTCTACGCCGCCCTTGGTATCTTCCCCGACAAGGACGACGACGGTGCCGCCATGCGCGACTATTCCACCCCAAAGCAACCACGTAAGGCCACGGCACAAGAAGTCAACGACCTTAACGACATGGCGCAGGCCGCTGGAACAAATCTGGGCTTCTACGTCAGCGCTCTGGCATCACAGTTCGGCCATGAGGTGCGTAAACCTCAGGACTTGACCGAGCATGACGTTATGCTTCTCCGTCAGGCTATCAACAAGGGTGGCAATAAGTGAAAAAGGGTGCTATATTCTGTGGCTTCTTAGTGCTTACGATTGTGGCCGCTGTCGCTTTGGGAGTGGCATTTCAATGCGAGGATAGTCTTATGATTCTTCTCGCATTGGCTAACATCCTTATTGGTTTGGCGGGCATGGGTTTCGTTGCCATGGATTATCTCTAGTCCGGCGTGTCGTAACCAAAACTGTTGTATTATGTAATTACCAAACAAAGAAAGGACAAACAAAATGGCAATCAACCTCAGCACAGCAGAAACCTACATCGTCAACTACCTTCAAAACAGCGGGCAGGATGACGGCAATTGGAACACCTACGGAGCCGCGAAAGACCTCCGCACCATCTGCGACATGAACGGCTACACCGATTATGAACAGGTAGACCCCGACGAATTCACCGAACTGCTCAAGGAACACGCACTCTAAACCAAACCACAGCCCCGCCCGCAATGGCGGGGCACCCCTAACCAAAGGAACAATAATGAAAGGTACAATAACCCTCACCCAATACGTCACATTCTTTAAAGAGATACTAACCAAGCTCGACGAAGTGGCCGAAGACTCACCAGACATTGAACTAAAAGACTACACGCCACAAATCGCAATCTACCCAAATTCCAGAGAAGACGCACTAGACTTGCTCTACTTGGCTGAAATCGAACCGACAATTCACAAAGACGTTGTGCAGGGAGAATTCAACACTGTCAACGGAATCGCATACGTCTTCTACGATGAAGAGATTGCGTGAGAGAGAGGATAAATGAGACTCACACTATGGCCGGGAGCCATGCCCATCACATTCAAAACCGCCGCCGGAGAGCGAGAATACCGAATCAAGGAAGACGTTTACGCCTACCTTATCCAGTCAAAAAACGGCAATCTATTCACGCTCGACCATGAAAACAATCTCCGCACCGTCAACAGTCGGAATAGTTATCTTGACTCTTTGGACGATAGCGAATTGTTGAAATATTTGCGCAACGCGTTCGGCATCAGCCAGTGTGAAATGGCAAAAATGTACGGTGTACGGCAATGCCAAGTCGCGCATTGGGAAACCAAGTTCCGACGCATCCCGCCCGCACGACGCCAAAAAATAGCGGACACACTACTGAAAGCATACATACTCGCCACCACGGAAAACGGATTACCGGTAAGAAAGGAAAACTAAAATGAAGATTCTGAACGTTTCTCAAGCGCAGGACACTCAAGCATGGCTGGACGCGCGAATTGGTAAAATCACGGGCACCAAAGCCGGGACACTCGCGCTCGAACATTACGCCCAAAAGGACGTAGCCAAGCTCGAAGCCATGGCAGACAAGGCAAAGACTGAAGAAAAGGCCGAAGAATACAGAGCGAAAGCCGAACAAGCCAAACGAGATAACGAACGACTAAAAGTCAACCTCGATTTTTGGCAGTTCCTCGCCGACATGATTGCGGAACAGCCGGACGGAGAGCCGCCAATGGAACGCGGTCACCGTTTGGAAAATACTAATATCATGATGGCGTGCGAGAAACTTGACATTTCCACCGACATTGTGGAATTCGACACTGGAATGTGGGTAAGTGACGTGGATGACCGTATTGCGGTCAGTCCTGACGCTCACGCCAAGCCGCAAATCGATATTAACGGACTGGGATATAATCCCACGTTCGCGTTCGAGGCGAAAAGTCTGGGAACGAAATACCATTTGCAGACTGTTGTTCCGTTCCGCGTGTTCCAGATGTTGAATGATTCGGAAACTCCGAATAGTCAGCGTGATGAATTGCAATCGTTGGCTCTCAAACTGTTCCCGGAGATTTTGGAATCGCGTCGTGAGTTCGACTTCGTCCCTGAACAGTATCAGTCTCAAGTGCTCCAGTATTTCGTTGTTAACCCTGACTTGGAGACGGTGTATTTCACCATGTTTGACGATAGGGTGTATGGCAGTCTGCAACATGAGGTGTTCGAGGTTGACAGGCGGAGTGTGGCCGATGAAATCGAAGCACAGGAGACAAAGGAATTGCAGACATTGGCACTTATTGACGGACTGCAAAAACTGGGAGGTGTGGATTGGTGAGCATTTCAAGACGTGTCATTTACGCGGTTTTCGATGATTGCGCGGGATGCAAGCACCGGGAATTGATTGACGGACTACGAAAAATGGTGGTGCGAGTCAAGAAGAAAACGGGCATTATGGTTGCTCTCATGGTAGTTCAGCCGGGTAACAGTCGTTACTGGACTTTGCGCAAGGCTCACAAGTATTCTACCGCGCCTTTTTTCGTGTTTGATGGAGTGTGCTACCGTCATGTGGATGCGCTTGAGGTGCAGTGCTTAGCGTATTGCGGTCGATGAAAATTCAGGGAATCTACGAAGAAATTTTGTAGATTCCCTTTTTTTTATTTTTCGGCGTGTCGTGTACACAAGTAGTGTATTATGTAATTACCAAACAAAGAAAGGACAAACAAAATGAACACCGAAACCAACTGCTTCAAGGGATACAACATCAAGGCCGCCACCAACGAAGACGGCACGGTAAACGTCGAAACATGGTGGAACGAGAACACCACGGGAGCATGGCGGAACGGTACCGAACATGCACAAGGCAAGTTCAACACCAGAAAAGAATACCTCAAGTGGCTCACCGACAAGTTTGCGGAAATCATCGGAGAATGACCACCCCGCCCCGCCCGCAAGGGCGGGGCACCAATCGAAAGGAACCAGCAATGAACAAAAACGACGGCTTCGTGGCAATACTCTTTCTCTTCGGAATCGTATTATCCGCGAACGAAAACATGAACTTCATCAATATTATCGGTGTCGCGTGCATGCTGGCGGCACTCTACGTCTACCGCAAAGGAGCAAAGAAATGAACAAGGCAGTGCAGGCCGGACTAGTCGCCGGGTACCTCAATACTTGCATCCAGACAACGGACGGTTTCGGCATGTCCTTAAAGAATGCGCGCAGAGTATGGTTAGACGCTCTCAACACAGTCGAAACGCAGTACGAAACGAAGGGGCAGAGGCGCGAAGCACTGCAAGCCTTCAGTCTGCGTAATCTCGCTACATGTGGTTGGTGTCTCGCACCATTCATCACTTTCCCCGTGTGGCTTCTCATGGCGAGGAAGACGGGATTACGCGGCTATATGACGGCAGTCAGCGTATGCGCGTTCACTCGACACATCGCGGAAATGTACTAAAAAGGGGGATATGGTGGAATATAGGAACGTTGATGCTTACGACTATCGCGTGCAGGCTCATTATTCGGAAAACGGTGTCGTATGGGAGGTATATGAGAGGACTAGCGACGGTTGGCAGAAGCGCAAGCGTGGCTATGACAAGTGGATTGCCGAAGCAAGGGAGAGAGCGCACGCGGTTATTGCTCGGCTTGCTGAAGTGCGTTATGGCGCTGATTATCGCGTGTCCCGGTTGGAGCCATTGAAGTATCCGATGTGTTGGGGCGTGTTTGTCGAACGTCGGCGTGTCGCATAACCAAGTGGTGTATTATGTAATTACCAACCAAACAAGAAAGGACAAACCAAAATGACCACAGCAATCATCTACCTCAGCTATCGCATCTGCACACAACGTCTCGTAATAAAAGAAACCGGAGAAGTCTACGATTTCCACAGCGAAGCAGTGGAATTTAAAAACCAATTGGCAAACATGCGCAACATCCTCAAGCGCGACGAAGATTTCACGTTCGGCCGAGTCTGTCTTGTAGACGATTTCACATGGCATCAAGGATTAGACCAGTGCGCAGTCTACGAGGCAGAAATAAAATATCTTTAAACACCCGCCCCGTCCGCAAGGGCGGGGCACAACTAACAAAAGGAATAAAACATGTATGTAGTAAGATTCAACGGTGTCGATTATGTATGCGTCACATTCAGCCAAGCCGTAGCCACGGCAAGAAAAACAGTGGAACACGGAGACGTTGCAACCATTTTTGACGATGAAGGCGAACAAGTTGCATCATTCCAACCAAGGGAGGAATAATGCTAGCGAAAGAGGGCAAACCAAAAGAGAAAAAACCAACCGAAGAAACCCGGCGCATAGTATTGGAACGTGACCACTACCGGTGTGTGAGATGCGGACGGGACGTAAGATACACGCCCTTCGGCTACTCCATCCACCACCGGCGCTTACGCTCGCACCCCTATGCTGAAATGCATTCCAGTTCGAACCTCATAACCCTCTGCGGGTCAGGCACAACCGGCTGCCACGGGTGGGTACATGAGAATGTGAAGGAAGCCGAACGACTGGGATTAATCGTGTCAGGTTTCGCCAGACCTGAAAACATTCCAGTTCAAACGTGGGACGGGTTGAAAGACATTTAAAAAAGGAGAAGCCGCACGGTGAAAGGAAACCGTGCGGCTTATCAATGACAGCACTAAAAGTCAATCGCCAAAACTTTCAGCACCTCACATTATACTAGGCTAACTCGTTTTCGTCAACAAACGTTTTCCCAAGCTTGCCGCCCATCACCTGATTAACAGCAGTGTAAACCGTCTGCGACACACCCACCACAGCAACAAGGAGAACACCCCACGTATAACCGTGGTTGAAACCGCCAACAGCCGCGATAGCCAACATGCCCAGCACGACACTGACCGCGAGACTAAACAAGGCGGTCATGTTATCCGGTAGAACAGGTTTAACAACCTGCACGAACACTGGAGCAACCAAACCGACAATAGCAACCGCGATAGTCTCAGCCTGAGTAATATCCATAATTTACTCCAATCACCAATACAAGGTTTCGCCCGGATAAATCACATTAGGATTGCCGGAACGATAACCCTTAATCTGACTTGCATTAATCTTATATCGCGCAGCGATACCACTCAACGTGTCACCAGACCGAACAGTGTAACGACGTGCTCCACCGGTGGAAACACCAGACCCGCGACGGCAGACACGCTCACCCGCATAAATGATGTTCGGATTGCCGGAACGGTAGCCCGTCCACTCAGTCCAACTACCACCATAGCGTGATGCAATCGAACTCAACGTGTCACCAGACTGAACGTAAACGCATTGCGCAGACGATTGAGACGTACCACACCCAAGACGATTATTAACAATCCTCATGACCGAATCATAATAGCCACCCAGCAAGGCGCGGCGTGTCGCACCATTGCCATATTTCCCGGCAATAACATCATTTGCCATCTGATTCACATCACCGTTAGGTGTGGTGTTCGGTGTGTCATGCCTGACCGTCGTTATGGTGCCAGTATTAGCGAACGAATTAGGCACGCACCCACTACGCTCACCACAGGCAATACGCCCCCACGCGGTCTTATCCCCGAAGAACAAGTCAAGGTCAAGGAAACCATTATAGCCACTCAACATACCGTGAGACGTGTATTGCAACATGCCCTCACCTGCACTGCCAGCATTCCACGGCTGAGACTGATAGCCAGTGACGGCATTGCTCGCATACTGCGCCTTCCACAGCATACAATGTTGGCGCACGTCTTGCGGAATCTGCCACACGGCAGACGCTTGCACATAAACCACCGGCCAAACACTAGTACGCTCATGCACGCGATTAACCCACTGACGCACCCAATTACCATTACCCCACGAGACATTATGGTAACTCTCCCAGTCCAACACGAGCATTGAACGGCCAACATAAGAGCCCACCGTGTTAACAAAGTAGTCGGCTTCCGCAACCGCACTGCCACCATTCGCATAATGGTACAACCCATGAATCTTGCCAGTTTCGATAGCGCCAGTAATCTGACTAACCCACGAACCGTTAGTGAAGTCCACACCCTCGGTGGCCTTGACGATAGCGAAATCAGCCGGAATAGTGCGCGTGATGTTCGCGGGTTGCCATCCGCTCACGTCCACACCATTCATGTTCGCCAACGCCACGCTAGGCGAAAGCATAATAGTCGCACTCAACGCCAAACCGGCAACCGGCTTGACCATGCTCCGCTTGATACGCTTATGCTTCGGTGTTCGTTTCATTTTTTTCCTCCCTACTACTCGCGCAAGCACGAATCTTATTCGCTATCTCCGTACCAACACCATTACCCCCTAAAGCATGATAGGCGGTGTAGACACGTTCAACGGTTTCCTTATCCGCAATTGGAACGAACCCGTTATGCTCCCGCTGTTCGTCAAACTGCTTCAGCTTGCAAAACAAGAGTTCTTTCACACCCTCGCGTAACGGATTGCGTTTCGCATCGATTTTGCTTAACACCCATTGCACGACAATAGTCACCGTCTGACTGCCGAGGATGGCGCACAATAATGCCGTTTCCATCAATGTTCCCAATCAATCGGGGGCATGTTGAAATCGTAAGTGATTTTCATCGTCTGCCTGCTGTTCTTCGTCACCGGCTTATCCAATCGGGCACGACTGAAATACTGGGTGCCAAGATACAACCCAGTATGCGCGAAAAAGCCATAGGCTAACACGAACCCGCTTATAAACGACATGGTATAAAATGCTGATGCTGCTAACGTTTGCCATCGGGCGCATGGTTTCAACGCGTTAGCATTATCGTCAATATCATATACGCAAGTGCCGATTAGGACACTGTTTTCCTCCGGCATGGCAGAAATATAAGAACTCTCATAATTGCCAGTGAAGGTTTTCTTAAGCTCGAACGAGGTTGAATATTCCCTTACCTCGGTATTCGAAATAGAGATGAAAAACGAGTTACGAATCGCGGAGTAAGAAATCGCTTGACAATAATCTCCGATATTATGCGTTGTCACGTTAGTTAAATCAGACACCGGCGCACTGTAAACAGACTGGCCGTTAACCCAATAAATGGAATGATTATACGCGGTTAAAGATGTATAGCTATATAATCCGGCGTTAGGGACTTGCACGGTTTGCCTATCCCACGCGCCACCGTTAAGTCGTGTAATCCAATCATCCACCGTGAACACGATAAGACTATCCGCACTCGACACGTAAATTTTGCCATCACAGTAAGTAGCATGCCAATCAGCATCACTACTGACCAAAAGGTCGTATCCTGCATAATAGTTTGAATTACTCGTGGATGGTCCACTATAAATGCTTTGGAACGTGCCATTGCCTTGCGATGTTGAAAAATCAAACACGAAACGCAACGAGTTCGCCTTGCGATATGATTCGTCCTGATTGAAACTGCACTCATTCGCATTATTGGAAACATATTGGTGATAACCGTAGCTCAGTGGAGTCCCATGAATCACACGTTCCCGAGTATTGACAGGCCCCGCGTAGTCTGTCAGGATAAACGCACTATTCAGCGCATATTGGTCAAATAGTGAACCTTGATTGTACAAGTGCGTTTCATCATGCAACATCATGAAATGTGCGTTAACGTACTTGCGTAACGCGTCATAAACGAACGGGCTAACGTAATTATCATGCTCAGCATGGGCTACAATCCGCCCGTCCTCCATCACATCAACAGCCACGTGACCTTTCACATGCGGCATGATATTCAACCGTTCCACTGACTCGTTCAAAATATTTCCCCTCACTTTCAAAGCGTCACCGTGACACTCACGTCAAGTTCTTTTACTATAATTTTAGTCGAACCGGACAAACCAAGCGTACTCAAGTCAAACGAGGTAGACCCGTCAACAACGGCAGACATTTCACGTTGACTCTTGTCCGGCAGAATAAGCGTAAACACGGCATCATCCTCGGCGTTAGTGATTGTGAGCGTCTTATCCTCAAGCCACACAATCGGATTAACAACGTCTTCAGTTTCACGCCACTCCGTCTTAAACCGTTCCACAGTTTCAGCAACCGTAGTGTCGTTACGTTCCGGGAATATGATAGACGTTGCATCCTCAACGTTACGCCATTCGCGTTTAAAACGTTCCACAGCGTCAACCACGCGCCGGTCAGGACGTTCGTTAGTGATACCACCATACGCCCCCTTAGTACTGATATAGATTTGCGCGTCATTGATAGCGAGACTACCAGCCCCACCATGCTTCAGATACAAGTCAAGCGTGGTTTGGTCATTGCTCGAAACGTTTGTAATCAGGAATGGGAGTCCGATAGTGACATACCCTTCCGCGCATGTCTGCATGATACGCGGGCCCGCCTTCTCACCGTTCAAAAGAAAATAGCCTTCAAGCAGTCCATTAGTCGTGGTTTTGACTGTTAGACATAGATTGCACTCAAGCATGGTATCCGAGTAAACATTGATGCTCAACGGCAGGACTCGCGTGACCGTATCACCTAGCGCATATTCCGTGTCGTTGAATGCTTGGAATACGATAGCCTCCGTCGTGGATGTAGTATCGCCGGTAGTATCATCCGTCGCAATCGTAAAGGACGGTGGCACGTAATCCAAAGTCACACTATCGTCATCGTGAACGCTGGACGTGTGAATAACACTAACCGTTGTCAACACGCGCACGTCAAGCACATTATCCCAAACGTACGCTTGCTGACCCAAACGTAAATCACTGATACCGTCAACAGCTGTTAAATCGTAAGATAGCGTCGGATAGGCGGACACGGAGAGTTTCTTCCTCGCATCATCCAGTAGATTCTGCACGACGGTGTAACGTTCGTCCTGCCATTCCTGCCGTTTCGTGAATCGGGCACGCGCCTCATTCTCACTCATGCCCAAAGACGTGTACCAGCCGAAGTCCTCAACCAACTCACTGCCATGATTCACGTTCGCCACAGTCAGCCCGTTGGCGCCGATAGGATGCAATACCGTGCAAGTCGGCGGCGTCTCAGTCTTCTTAAGATTCGCCATGTTGACATCATAATTAAACACGACACCGGAAGGCGTCATATCCCGTTTGATAAACGAAACTTTACGATGCGCGGAATCGAACGATAACACTTGGTTAGACTGATTCGCCAACCACGTCAACAATTCCGTGACCTTCTTGCCTTGAAGGTCGGCGTAAATCGTGCGCGTATCATCCTCAATCGTTCCAACCGTCCAAAGCGTGTTAGACAACAATTGCGTGACCGCCGCGCTCAACTTCGCCTTCTCAACTTGGAATGACTCAACCTCGATTGAAGCCATTTCAGCCTGCGCTTCATCCGCGATAATCTCACACGTCTCCGTGTCGCGCGTGCGGTTCACTTCGTTAATGACAAATCGACGGTGTTGGAATAATAGTTCCATGTCGCCCACAACGTCGGTTGCTTCATCCGTGCCAACAGTGACGGTGAGCTGATTAGTGGAGTCGGAACGTTGGTCGAACGTCCATTCCGCGCGCGGGCTGAGCGTACGAAGTTCATGCCCTTGCAATCCCACAAGGGTGATAGTGTCTTCTGCCAGCATCACAGCCACCTCGCAGTATACGAACCATTGCCACCACAGTCAGGATAGAACCTAACCGTATTCCCCGACTGCCTTAATTTCGGAAACGTGCCGGACGTTTCCAAAACTGTCAGCTTGTTATTGACGGTAACAGTACGCGTCTCACTGTTGACCACTATCACGTCACCCTGAGCGACTTGCATGTCCAAAGTGAGCACATAGCCGTTAACATTCATACTGAAATTGTTGGCGGACTTGTTCACCACAAGATTAAAAACCGGTTCGACATTGTAATTGGTGTGCAACGTGTCAGTCGGGAGCGTGTCGAAATCAATATCATACAGGGCACCATAACGGAACGGGTCAGGACACGTGAACGTGATAGTACCGGTCGCGTAAGTCTCATGCTCTTCCAAGTCAATCGCACTAACGATAGCCTGATACGTGCCCTCTTGGTCACTGAAAGACAGGCTAGCGGGCACGTCGGTAGCAAGCACGCTCATAAGCTTAGACGCGTAAGATGGCATCATTTGGAAACAATAGCCGATAACGGTTACTTCCACTTGAATATCACGCGCGGGATAACGATTGCCTACGAATCGGCTACCGTGCGCGCCCTTATACGCTACCGTGGTAACGTCCGGGCTTACGAACTCACGCCCCGTAACGTTACCAATATAAAGCACGGTATCAGGTAGGACGGTAGCCAAATCAGTGTTATTGAAAACGATTCCCAATTTCACACCCTCTTCAAGTCACGACGTTGCAAACGATTCAACTCTTGCGCAATCAGACGAATATCATTATCCGAACGCACCTGCATACTCTGAATAACAATACTAGTCTGCGGCATCGCGGACGTGACACCGCTAGCAGAACTATCAAACACCGGCAGTGAGCCAGTAGTAGTAGTCGGCACCTTTACAGCGTCAACCATATCCAAACTCAACGAGTCCAACGAGTCCATCAAACCACTAGTGTTAGCCTTGATACCCATTTCGATACCGGACGGAATATACTTGCCAACCTCTTCGGCCATGACTCGCGACGGGGAATGAATACCCAACGCTTGCTTAGCCCACTTGACGATATTCTTACCGAAGCCAAGAATATTATTACGCACCCAATTAAACATGTCACTGATACCATTCCACAAGCCGCGAACGATATTACCGCCAGCATCCTTAAGCCAATTCACCGCGCCATTGAAACAATCCCTGATTCTGCCGGGGATACCCGTGATGAACCCCACAGCCTCATTGAATCTGTTCACAATCGCATCCTTGACTTCTTGGAACTTACTACCGAACCATGCGCCAATATCATTGAAGAAACCCTTGATTCTGCCGGGGATACCACTAAACCAATCAGTGACAGCATTCCACGCGTTCGTAATATTTGTTCCGGCGTCGGTGAAAAACTTGGTGATACTATCCCAAATGTTTTGGAAGAAGTCGCAAAGGTTTTGCCACAAGTCTTGCATGGTCTGACAGAAGTCCTGCCATGCTTGCTTACCCGCGTCAGTCTGCGTGAAAAAGTAAACCAACCCAGCCACAAGCGCCGCCAATAGCGTGATAACCAACACCATCGGATTAGCCGCCATAGCCGCGTTAAACAACCATTGCGCTACTGTGGCGGCAGTCTCCGCAAGACTGAACGACTGAAGAAAACCGACCACGGTACTAATGATTTGCGCTGTCTTGAACACGGCAAAACCGGCGCCGATACCAACAAGTGCCGAAACAATCCACATACTATTCGCACTAAACCAATCGGAAAATGCTTTCAGGAGGTCAAGCGCTGGCTGGATTGAATTGCCGACTGCTTCGAACGCCTTGCCGACAACACTACCAACACTACCCAGAATATTGGCTAACCCACTCCAATCAGTGTTATTAACGAAGTCGGTAAACTTCTTCGTCATATCAGTCAAACCGTCTAAGAAGCCCTTAACAAATGGTGTGAACGCGTCACCCAGTGTGCCACTCATGGTACGTTTGAACGCTTCCCACTGTTGACCGATGCTCATTGTGCTGTCTGCGGCTTCATCTGTAGCACCCTTGATATTTTCATAACTGTTCGGCACGTTGCCGAGAGCTTCAATCATACCAAGCGCATTATCCTCGCCAAGACTAGACCAAAGCGTTGAAGCTAAACTGGCTTCCTTGGTTTTGTCGGTCATGGTGCCCATTTCACCGATAACAGCATTCAACACGTCTTCCGCAGTGGCCTTACCACTCTTGAAATTGTTGAAAACGTCCTGAGTACCCTTCGAAAACTCTCCAATACTCTGCTCCATACGCCCGTCCGTAAGGGAGGTAAGGAATTCGTTAAGGAAGTCTCCCACCTTGTCCAATTGGTAGGCGCCACTATCCACGCCAGCCTGAAGCAGTGAGAAATATTCTTGCGCGCTCGTTCCGGCTTCAGCCCAACGGCCACCATACTCGCTAAGATTGTCCGCGAGTTCATCCGTATAGTTCAAACCATTCTGCATACCTTTGGTCATAAGGTCGGTGGCATCCTGCGCACTCAGGCCGAATTTTTCCATAAGGACTTTTACGCCACGCACGCTTTCGCCCGCGTCCGCGTCAAAGGTTTGCGCCCACACTTCCGTTGCCTTGGTGACAGTGTTTAAATCACCCTCACCAATGCCACGAATCACAGAACTGACGTTAGACGCGACATTAGCCACGTCTTCCAAACTCTCACCCCAACCTTGCCGGTACAGTTCTCCAGCTACCTTGCCAGCATTCTGTGCGGCCACACTACCCTTACCCAGTTGGGCGTCCAAAGTGCCTTGCACGTCAATCTGACTAATCGCAGTATCAATACCGGTTTTGAACACGCCACCGACTGCGGCAAGAGCGCCACCGATACTCGCGACTTTAACAAGCTTGCTAGGCAGATTCAACCCTAGCTCGTCCGCCAGTTCACTAATCCCGTCGAACGTTTTACTGAACGCGGCCTTAATACTCGGCGCGTTCTTCCCCCCGTTCTTGCCAACGTCTTCGGTGGCCTTGTCCGCCTGCTCCGCTGATTCTTTAATATCGTCAGTGGCGTTCTGAATATCCTTTACGCCTTTTTCGTAGCCGCTAGTGTCAATAACGGCATCGAAACGAATCTCACCCGCTTGCGCCATATCACATACTCCGTTCCAACTGCTTCACATATTGTTTCAACACTTTGTCTCCCTTTTTGGCTTGCGACGCGCCAAACGCAACATACATGTCATTCACGTGTAGTATGCGTTCCCGGATTGCGAGACTCCGCCCAGCGTTAAGTAAGGCGATGAAAGTCTCGTAACTCACCTCGTCAGCTAGCACGTCTCGGACAGCCTGCCAACCGTAATATTTGCCGAACTCGGCCAGTAGTAGTTCATCATCACGAAAAAACGCCGAAGCCTTAGCCTTGCTTTCAGCCTGCCGTATGGCCTTAAGCTTCGCTAACTGCTCCGGCGTGAAATCGTCAATGACCTTATGCACCGTCATTGACTACCCCCGTTAGAAATACGTTTTACCGAAAACGAAACGCATAATCTGACGCATAACCGCCTGATATGCTAGAGGCCACTTCTGTTCCGCTTCCTCAGCCCACGCTTTAAACTCGTCGGTCGGGGAGACGAGCGGGATAAGCAGATTGCACAAGTCGTTTTGAATCTTCAACAATTGCTTACTACTCATGTCCTGAGCGTTCAACGCCTGAAGGGTTTTCACCTTGTCCATGAACTTCAGATACGTGCCCGCGCCCATAGGATTCACAGTGAACACGGTGCCTTCTGGATTCGCGGAGGTAATCAGTTTGAAAGTGTGTTCCTCGGTTTGTTCGCGAGTATCGATAGTGACGATTTCAGACATGGGTTAGGCTCCTTACTTCTGAACGGTGTTGGCTTTTGTCGAGTCCGCCACGTCAACGTACTGCTGCTGTTCCGGGTCATACTTGGTACGCTTAGACGGGTCACTGCAACCGAAGTTAACGTAACCCTTCTCGTCAGGGAGCATGGTCACGTTAAGTTCGATAGTCACCGGGTCACTCGTGCTACCGATAGTGAACTCGCCACCATTCTGAATTAGAGCGGCGGGAATATACACGTCGTTAGTACTATCTGCGTCACAAGTGTTATGAATAACGATAGGCTCGCTAGTGATTGCGGAGCATTCTCCCGCACCGAAAGTGACCTTGGTGCCTGCCGTGCCCTTAGTAGCAAGACTTGGGAAGATGCGGCCAAGCACTGCCATGTTCGGAATGATGAGTGGAATAGTGGCACTGATTTCGCTATAGGTGCCGGTAGGAATACTAATAGTTCCGGCTTGACTTTCCACGTCCACCGTGTTTGGGGTGAGTGTGATGGTGATACCATCGGAGCCGACGAGTTCGGGTGCGAATTCTTCTTGCCCGATGTATACGGTTTTCTTGCCGATTAGACTGTAGTCTGTGGTAGCCATATTGTGTTACTCCTTATTGAGAATGATTATCGTTTTTCCTTGGTTTCTAGTTTATCACTTTTACCCCGTTTAAATCTGGGAGTGGGTAGGTTATGGGGAAGTGGATGCTTTTCACGTAGTGGCCTTCATTGTCTACTGCGTCTAGGTCTATACTGCTTGCTGGGCTTATGTTTAACTTCTCGTACACTATTGGGCTTTCGGGTTGACAGCTTAGCGTGCATTGGTCTACCAACTGTGTGTTGATGTATTCCATGAGTTTTAGTAGGTATTCGCCTTGTCGGATTACATCGTAGAAGCGTGTGCTTATGGTGAGTTGGTCAGTGTAATGCCCGTTGCCGTTGCTTACTGTGGTTGAGGTTATCCATATGCCATCTTTACTGCTGACTGCGCCAGTGTCTAATATGGGGCTTTCGTTTACGAAGATGGTTTCCCCATAGGTGCCGAAGCCGTGTTCTGCTAGGTCTAATGCTACTGCCAGTTCAATCATTTTAGTATCCTTTGGAAGTAATTGTCCGCGTGGGCTTGGGCTTTAGCTACTGCACGGTGTAGGTAGAGTCTTGTGCCGGGGTGTCGATGGTTTTCGTATTCTCGTCGTTTGGCGTATGGGACTCTGCCGCCACCGAAGGCGACATAGCCTTTCATGCCTTGGAGTTTGAAACGTCCTGAGTCTTTCAATAGTCCGGGGTGTTTGTCTTCGGGTGCTTTGCCGATTGGGGCGTTGGTTACTGCATCCTTGTGTATGTCGGTGAGCATGTGGGCTAATCCATTGCGCATGGCTTGACGGCCTTGCTCGTACACGCCTTTATTGATTGTGACGTGTAGGCTCATAGTGTGCTCCTTCCGTATGGTTGGGCGTAGACGGTGATGAATCGTGTTTTCCCTGTGGTCATGTCGTCACCTTGGCTTGCTTGAGTGATTTTGAACGCTCGGTTTTTGGTTTTGACTATCAGGTCTAATAGCATGTCGGGGTCTCGCAGGTCTGCTGGTATGTCTTCGGTTTGCAAATGGAATCGGCGAGTGGCGATACGTACCCCATAGTCTCCGAACGCGTCCGAGTTGGTTGAACGTTTGATTATCGCGTGTACGTCCGCCAGCTTCTTGTTGTTTCGTTCACTGCTCGCATACTTCCATAGTTCGACGGTTTCCACTTGGTCGGGAAAAAGTTTGAATGGATTACAATCCAAGACCGTCACCGTCCCCAATCCAATACGGCACTACTGGCAGTGTGTTGGGTGTTGCGATACCTCCGACGCCTAACGGCTTCTCGCAGAGACTCCACATGTTAATGACGGTTAGATATGGTTGGATTGCTTGAGTGAGCGTGTCGGTGGCTGTGTTCCGTTGATAGGACACGCTAACGTCTTCGATACTCTTGCTGGTGATTATATCCGTTTCGTCCGCATGTCGCTGCATTGCACTGACCATGCCTGACAACACGGCTTGCAGACTATCCGGGATGGTGTCGAAACCGTATGTTCCTGCGACGGTTACTACAGTGCCCGGCTCAATCTTGGTTTCGAGGGTGAGCGTATTGCCGTACATTTGTTCGACTTGGCCGGTAGTGTAATCCATGTCACCCGTGGTCGGGGTGAACGTGTAAGACACCATTTTACCGTTAATGTTTACGAATGCGACTGCCTTATACCATGCGCCCAAGTCAACAGTATGGCCGTCCTCTCCAACGGTGGCCGGTTTCTCATTCGTGGATTGTGCCACCATCGCTCCACATAAAAGTTTCTGCAATGCGGGCAGAATGGTCGGCAACCATTTACGAGCGTTCTCACCGCCAATATTCTCAATCGGGATAAAAGACATTTTTCCTCCAAATATGTGAAAAAGGGGTACCACTATTGTGATACCCCTATTCTACCGTCTGTTATTCCTTAGCTACAGCTGTCAGAATCTCGTTAACCTTAGCAATGACCGTAGTTAGGTCTGCATCACTTGCAAGTGCTGTGATTGCGCGTAGCTTGGTCAAAATAGTACCCATTTCGCCGCTTGCCCCAATATCAATGTGTTTACCGGAGTCGTCAACAAAGCTTACTTGTGTGACCTGTTGAGTTTTCGGAGCGTCGCCGTCAGAAATGCGAGCATAAATATTAGTCATGTCTAATCCTTAAAAACGAGGGGGGTAGAGTCGTAACCCTACCCCCGTCACTTATCGTCAGTCGCCAGCCTTCGGAGTCAGCACACCGGCACTCTTGACCTTGGTCAGAGCACCACCGGCGAAGATTTCAGACAGGTATTCCTGCTCATTAGTCTTCAGAGCAAAATTAGTGAAAGCGCTGATAGAGGTATCACCAACCACGCCATAGGCTTCCGGAACGATAATCACGGCGCGGGTCTTAGCGTCGTCCGCATCAGTCCACCAGTCCGGCGTGATAACCTTATCCACGCCCAAGTAGGCGGCGAGGTTATCATTGCCGTAGCCGACGAGCGGGCGGCCAATGCCATCTGCGGCAGTGATAATATCCATCTTGGTATCAGGGCTAAGCACGAGCACCTTGGTACCGGTGGCGGTAATCTTGGATGCAAGGCCAACCACATCGAGCACGAGATTAGCACGAGTACCCTCGGCCGCACTCAGAACGAAATTCTTGCCCGCGAACTCGCTGGAAGTGTCCTTAGCATCGGTCTGCACGGAGCGGAAGAAATCAAGGTCAGTATAGCCGCCAAGAATAATCTGACGGTCGATAGCGTGCAAAATATAGTTCGGCATCTCGGCCAGCAGATACTTCACAAGCGCGCCCGGCTTATCGGTACGACGAATATCACCCTTGTTAAGCACGGCATACTTCACCACGAAATCGGCGGCAAGCTTACGTTCCACAAGCTTAAACTTCTGCGTCTTCTTCGAGGTGCCATAGTCTGCCACCCTGTAGCCGTGGGCGCGAGTGTTATCGGTCAAGCCTGCCAGCTGAGCGCCAACGGTGAAGCTGTCAACGTCGAGCTTGCGATACAGCGGCCACAGCTCAGAAGCCTTGTTGAGTACGTCTTCAATCTCGGTAATAACCGAAGTCGGGACAAGCTTGCCAACACTAGCTTCATCGATGGAAGAGTTGTCGGAATAGGCGTGACGTGCCAGTTCCTCACGCCAAGCATTCTTAAAGCCCTCCATGCCCTGATTATCGGTACGCCACAATGCTTGCTCGTACGCCTTGGTAGCGTCCTCACTCTTCAGCCAGTCCTTCAGCGGGTCACTGGCCTTGGCGAGAGACTGACGAGCACCGCCCGCACTGTTGATGATGATGTTGGCTCGACCATTAGCCACGGTGTCACCCTCCTTACTGTTTTCTGCCTCGTTGGACTGTACCGGTTCTTCCGGTTCGGTGTTGTCACCGTTCTTTTCGGTCAGACCATTGATAGCGTCCGTGATTTGGTCAATCAGGGATTGCGCTTCATCCTTGGTGAGATTGTTCTTGAGTTCCATTATTTTTCCTTCGATACTGTTTAGACTACGAAATACGGCTTTGCTGTCGGCACCACGGTAGACTACACTAATCTCAACGAGTTCGGCGTTATGGATTACACCGTTCTCGTCGGGGTCATTGTCGAAGTCGATTGTGATGCTGAAAGAGTTCGTTAGCATTCCTTCACTTGCCAACTGTTGTACGTTACGTCCTTGCTCATTGTCGCTTAGTCGAGCCTGAGCCATTAATCCGTCATCATCAAACCAAAGTTTCTCGATGATACCGACTTGAGCTGTAATACTCGGCATATGGTCGAGCAGTAGCGGCAAAGTCAGCCTGTCAGATTCGGTCAGGTCGGCTACAAGCTTGAGTTGGCCGTCGTTCACGGGGGCTTGCAGTGTTGCAAGGTCTACCGTGTAGCCATTGGTCATGCGCGTACCGGAGTTGGCAAGGAACGTCAACGTGTGTCCGTCACTGCTGACATTGTTCGCGTCGCATGTGAGTGTCTGTTGCATTCCTATTTCCTTACGTTTTGAGCGTCCTTACGGGGCTTTATTGCTCTACACTGATTCTAACACTATTAATGAGAATGATTCTCACTAAGCATGGTGATGTGATAGAGCAGATAGGCACGGCAGTTAGGACACTTGAGCATAAGGCGGATACTATGCTCCGTCTCGCCTAAAAACCTTCCGCACTTCTTGCACTTGATTTCCATTTTCACGCCACCTCGTAAGTCTGCGTGCAACGACAGCGCGGGTGAGCCGCCGCCGTAACCATCGAAACATAATCGTTAGTGAAGGTCTCACCGTCAATATCCACGGAATCACCCTCGTCCATGAAGCTTTCCGCGAGGCCGACTACCTTGCCGTTCATATGCTCGCAGAATGGGCACGGCTTTTGCTCACTGCCAGCGTCAAGGCCGCTAGTGTGCCAGACCTTTTTCAAGGTCACGCCAGTTTTCTTGCTAAGATTCTGCGCGCTGTAGAGATTGCCCAAGCGTTCAGCATTCCTCAACTCGTTCCCGGCCAGCAATTCGGCTCGGTCATTGTCAAGCAATCCGTACAATTCATGTACAAGTTCCTTGTAATCCAGTTTATCCTTGATACCTTGCGAGATAATCTTGGCAATACTCTTATTCGCGGTACCGGTGACAGCGGTCACTGTCTTGGTCAGTTGCTTGCGGTACGCCTTTTCAAACGTATCCGGCAGGGTCTCCCAGCCGACAAGTTGGGCAATCTGCGAGGGCGTCCAAGCGTCAAGAATCTTGGCAATGTCTGGATTAGTTTTGGCTAGTTCCTGCATTGCTTGAATAATCGTCTTGCCTGTGGAGTTGGCGTATGCGACTATTTGCGGCTCGTAGACCGAGAAAAGACCATCAACGAGTTCGGCTTGAATTTCCACACTATCCACGTCAGTCTTAGCAAAACTATGCGCCGCTAGATTAAGGTCAATCAAGTCACGGTAGAACTTGCGGACTAGCTTAGATGCCTTACTTACGGTTGATTCTTCAACGTCCGGTTTTACCGGTTCCGTCTTAACGTCATCATCTTTCGAGGCCTGAATCTGTGGCACAATCTGCGGGGCTTCCGGCTTCACGAAAAGAGACGGTGTAGCCGGTTCCAGTTCCAACGCACTATATTCTTCGGGCAAACGCAATGCCTTCACAGCAGTTTCAACGCTCGCCCCCGCATTGATAAGCTTGATAAGCGTATCGACCTGCACTGCCTGAGTGTCGGCCTGCACCTTGCGCACATCAGTCTGTGCCGGAATATCGAGGGTGAAATTTATGCCGTATCCAAGCCCACCCGTGATTCGGTCAAGCTCGAACTGAAATTTGTCCCACACCGTCATGCAGAGCGGTTTCAAGGTATTTTCGATAAAGGCTCGTTCGGCCTGCTCGGCATTGGCATAGGTCTGTCCATTATCGATACCGCGCACAATATCCGGCACCGCGAGGGCGCTTGCAAGCCGAGTGTTTACCACGTCGTTAAGACTGGACAAGTCGAGCGAATTATTGGCCTGTTGGAAAGGTACCCACACCAATTTACCGGTATCTGACGGTTTACCGCTCAGGGGGTCTACCGGAATCATGTTATAGACCACGCCGTTATTGTGTCCGGCGCCTTGGAACGCCTGTTCAAGCTGATTTTTTGTGCGTGTGAAATCGTCGGCGGTAGCGGACACAATGCCAATCATGCCAGCTGGGACAGCGCCGTTGGCGAAGAAGCCACGCTCGTAATCCGCTATCATGTCATCGACGTTTGCCCACTTGCGGATGGCCTGCGCGGGACTGATGCCACGCGACGGGTCAAGCGGATGTGTGGAATAGCTGAGTGCAATAGTCTCAGTACGAGTAAAAGTACGAGTTTCCAAACGTCCGTCAATGGTCATGGTGACGCGATGCGTCCAAGTCGTGTGACTGCTATCCCACTGTCTGCTATCTTGTGGGAGGAACGTATAGCCCGCGATATTGTCCGGCGTAATCTCGCCGCCCGGTTGAATGTAGCCGCCTTGATTCGTCCACACCAGAATGTCAAGATGCGACTGGGTGAGAATACTATTGGCGATGAATTTCAGGAATTCAAGGCACGAGAATTGGTCATTAGGCGCGTACAATGCTTTGAGCGCTGGTGGTGCCGGGTTGATACGCTCGCCTTGAGCGTCAACAGCGTAGGGGATGATAGTGGCGAAACGTCCCGCAATGGCGTTGGAATATGGGAAAATCTGCGCGTACGCATCATAAGGTGGAATTACCTGCGTTCCACTGCCGCTAACCCTAGTCCATCCTTCAGTCAATGCTGGGGACGTTGGACGGGTAAAGAAACTTCTGATTTTATATCCGAGTTTAGACAATGTTACCGTCTTTCAATAGGCTTATTGATAACGGTTCTCATTATACTAGGAAGCCCCCGCAATCACTGCGAGGGCTTATCCCAGTCAACCAACCACCGGTAAAGAAAAAGGACAAAGCTTTACCGGCTCTATCTATAATACTTCAACATCCCAACTTGTCAACTTAACCGGCGTGTACACACTCAATAGTGTAGCGTCCGCAAGGTCAGGTGAGCCAACATTATTTGCCGCCTTGTAATCCGCTTTCGCTTGCACTTGGCGTTGATTCTTCGTCGTGAGTTTCCATTCACGCGTGCTTAATTCTTCGAACAAGTCGTTTTTATCAGACAGTGAATGAATGAAATGTATGTCACCGGCTACTAGTTTCTCAGCGAAAGTAAACCACATTTCGCTATTGATGTTGGGATATTTCGTGTTGTCTTTAGCTCGTGACGCGGAATTAATCGGCTGAATGGGTAATCCGTCAGCAATAAGCATGTCGGTTAGACCACCGCCAACACCACAGTCATCAATATTAATGGCGACTGGATTGTATCGGTCTGCCAGTTGTCTAATGGTCTGCGCCGAGTCCGTTAAACGCGTGTGGTTCCAACTGACTAAATCGATAATAGTGCCGCCCCTATTGACTGCTACGGCTGTCCTGTCGGCTCCAAGTCGTGCAACGTCAACACCAAAGGTTATGCCACCGTCAGGCATGATGGTGGTTTCTGCGGACTGCAATTGTTGCCACGACATGATGCGGTTAAGCACGTTATCGGTCGGCTTGCCCTCCCAGATGTGCGCGAAGTCGGGAGACCCTTTAGCCTCCTGCACTTGTTGCAACACTTCCCGCGGCAGTAGTCCAGCCTTGAGCGCAGTACGATAGGTGACGTGCCTGTGGATGGTTCGCGCTTTCACCTGCTCGTTAGCATTCCATACGAACCGCTCCATAACCTCGTCTTTCGGTGTCAGAGGATTCATGGCAAAAATGACTGTACTGTTTTCCTTGCGGATAGTCGGCAGAAGAATATCCAGTGAATGCTTGGAAATAAATTGCGCTTCATCGATAAAACAAACGTCAATACCCTCCAAACCTTTGACAGTGGTTTCGGGGTCATTATGCAAGCCCTTGAAAACGAAACTAGTCCCATTTTCGTGCTCTATCGAGTCTTTCGTGATAGTGTATCCGCCAAGGTCTAACATGCGTATAGAGTCCTCAAGACTCTTCTTCACTGATTCATTAATCGAGTTTTGGAACTCACGAGCGCACAAGACTCGAATAGACTTGACAGCTCCACGCAACACTAACGACTGACATATGGTCGTGGTTTTGCCTGAACTACGGCCACCCTCGAAAACGAAATAGCGGGCGGGCGGGGTAAGTGAGTGAGTCCACCAGAAAAGACTAGAATAATCATCAGGAATCTTCATACAACGTATTCTAGTAATTGGCATGGAAACGCCCCTCTAGTCGCGCGATTAGAGGGGCTGTAATTTTACTTTACATGCCATGAGATTATCACACGCATAAGTTGCAATCTCATGCCAGCCAGTGCTTCAGACTGGGAGCATTTCGGCGCATTCCATTATCTCTCATGCCAATAATGTTCATAGGCGCTCGGCTCGGGGACTGACGGGACTCGAACCCGCGACATATAGACGTGACACTTAGTCATGTTGCGACACGACAAATAGCCACGTCCCGTTCTGTCCACTGAACTACAGCCCAAGCAATGACATAATAGGCGCATGCTCCTATTATGTTCCGCTCTCCCGTCTGGACTCGAACCAAAACAAGCAGTTCCAGAGACTGCCGTGCTACCTATTACACCACGGGAAAATTGGTTAGCTTGGACTTTAGCTGGCTACCGCCGCAATCCTATCGACCGCCAACCGTTGACCGGAGAGCACATGTTACCTCACTATCGACCATGCTCGCTAGCCGCCCTTTTATATTTCGTCTGAGTCACTGCAAGAGTAGTGTACTCAACCGCCTAACGCTTATCCTAGGCTCACGTTAGGATTGCGGAACGTGAGGGATTCGAACCCCCGAACCGTTGCCAGTTAGCACCTTAGCAGGGCGCCCGCTTAAACCACTCGCGCAACGTTCCAGCCCCGTCTAACGCAAAATGAAAGGGAATGCTAGACGGGAATTAAATTATATATATAGATAGATGGCTCAATTTCTTTTCTTGCCAAGAAATAATATACCACATCAGACAGGCAAACACGCCGAAGGTATAATCTTCGGTGCGTAATGATTTTGAGCACAATTATGGTGGAACCGGGGTCGTGGAATATCGGCACTATAATCACATAATACGCTAACCTTAACCGCCGCAGGATTAGCAATAACACTGTAAAAACTTTTGACATACGTACCACTATCAACGTAAATATCAGTCATCCCGCCGCAAGCTGACTGCGTTTGCGTTTGAACAAGCATGGAATTTAAATAAGTCATACATAATGCGCCGGTTTGCTGGTTCGTCGTGTAACCGTTAACGTCTTCGTTGATAGTACCCTTAAACTCCCATATTCTATCTGTCTTGCAGAAAATACCGTTCATTGCTTTACGTTTAAACGGGTTCCTAATCTGCCCCCCAACAAGGTCGCCACCTTGAGCGAAAGCAACACAGGTTAAAAGCGGTATATCATCCAACGCTTCGTAATAAGTCTCAAAGACTCTGTCAAGGTCTGAATATTCGCTCCCTTTAAGTTTTCCGTTGGACGGGTAACGATATTGAAAATTCGTATAATCGTCATCGAGCTGAAGAAAATAATCAATTCCTAAATCACGCGCTAATTCGTAGGAATATTGGCGAGGGTAGAGGATGCCGGTACGCGGGGTGAAATTGTCCATACTATCGGTATATTCGGCTACCTTTTCACGGTTGAATATTTTAACGTTTTGTTCGCCGTATTCGTGAATATAGTCGGATATTGTTGGGTCAGTATCGTCTAAAAGAAAATACGTTTTACCGGTATAGTGTTGTCGTTTAAGCGTCTTAAATGTTTTTTGATTAAACGGACGTTTACGAGTGAGAATAAAAACAGCACTATTCCTCATTGGTTAACGCTTCCTCTGCTAACGCTTGTAGAGTCTTGGTCATTTTAATAAACCCATTTTCAATAGCATTATCGTAATCGACGATAACGAGGGCTAGTTTTTCGAAAATCTTCCGTTCGTTTTGTGGTAGGTGTGAATAATATTCAGCTATTTGGTCGTAGTTAAAGACTGTGAACCGGTAAGCCGCGTGCGTTAAGAATTTTCGCAACTTAGTATCTTTAATGTTAGCTTTAATATACGTTAAAAGTTCATCGGTCTTAGAATGGTCATATAGCGCGGAGAGAGCGGGTGGGGTATCGGATTGTGGTGTATACACCGGCGTATCGATTTTAGTAGTATAAACGTTATCCGGCGTATCATCGTTAATCCGTAAATCGAATTGGCCCATATCAAGCGAGGGTAAATCGGTTTTAATCTGGGCTAATTCGCTGTTAAGCATATCTATATCGAACCCGGAATTAAGTGTCAGCTGATTATGGACAAGCGTATAGGCGCGACGTTGAGCGTCAGACAAATCATCCAGACAAATAACTGGACACGTCTTACGCTTAAGCTTCTGCAAGGCCAACACTCGGCCATGCCCTTCCACAATGATAGGCACACCGTCCGCGTCATGCCACACGGCCACTGGGTCATTCATACCAAACTCTTCAATACTGGCCGCTATCTGCGCCACCTGCTCGGCTGGATGCTGTTTAGCATTCATGGCATACGGCACGAGGTCAGCAACCTTCATTTCGATAATTTGCAGACTCATTTTCTACTCTCCTTATCCCGCCAAATCATGTATAGACGGAGTATATACGCCTTCTCTATTCTCGGATATGCTTTCATCAATCCAGAGCGGACACCGTTAATATTACGTCTCACCATGCGGATAGTCTTCGAGCCGCGCGTGAGCCGCCAATTATCCCACAGGAAGCGGCCGAAACGCACTGTGGCATAGCTCATGTCTTCCGCTGGATGTTGGACGAATTCAAGCCATTCGCGCACAGTCCAAAAATCATTCTTCATCTTCATCACCCTTGACGAACTCAATATTAATGGTTGGTGGAACATAGCCGTTAACTGTCTGTTCAACCGGTTGCAACGCTTTGCCGTCAACGCGGTCAACAGTGTCAACTAGCTTCTTCCAACCTTCTCGCTTCTGCATGTCCAACACGGTTTGCAATGCGGCACGTTGGAATTGCGTAAGCTCCCCACCCTTAGCCTGCAATATGACCTCTTGCAGTTCAATATCGGTCATGCGGCCATACCGGTTGACGTTGTAGGTGTATGAGTCTTCCTTCTTCCACCTACCATTGCACGCGTTCTCGGGATGGTCCCCGAAACCGCCTTTTCCTGTCGGATTGTTAACCATTCCTTTTTTAACACCCATCGTCAAAGTCCTCCAATTCCATTTGCACACTATGCGGCTTACGGCATTCCGCAATCATGCTTTTTATTTCAGGGTCATTCAAGTCAATCGGCGTAGAATTATGCGGAATACTCAACGCTTCCAGCTGTTTCCATGTCAAGCTCATAAGCCTAACACCTTTAAAATGAGTCGAAACAGCATGATACAAGCAAGGAGCATCACCAACGCAAAATCAACCAGCACTAGCACGGCCGCGATACTGCCAATGATATGGCCGATGTTCTGTTTAAGCTTCTTCACTTGCCAGTCCCTCCACTATGATATGCGCGCCAATATGAATACCGGACGCGTAGATTTTGGTTGCTCCCAAGTCAACCACCTGACTATCATCCACCCACACCCCCACATCAGTCAAGGCGTCCAATACGGCACGGCACAGCTTATCAATATCAGGCGGAACGGTAGGCGTATGACGTTTCACGGTTTTAGGCCGCGGCATAAGAAACGTGATACGCACCGACACGGGCACATCCTTGTCAAACTGTGTGAACTTTTCCCGAGTCATTGCAATACGCGCATTGTCGGACACGAGGTTACGCCACGGCTTCTCCCTTTTGCTCATAGGGATGGCGTGCCCCCTCACGAAACGGTAACTACCTTTAGGTGCGGGAGTCATGCCATACGCGTTAAACGTTAACGTTTTGGTTTTCAAAATGCGGTTTCACCCCAAGCGTCACTATTGCCGAAATCGTCGAAATTGGACGGACTATTAGCCGTCTGCTGTTGCTGAGGCTTCGGCGGACGGGGCGGATACACGGTAATCTTCGGGAATCGAGCATCGAAATACACGCGCGGCTGTCCGTTATTATCCGTCGCGCAAGTGTAATTGAAAGCGGTCTCCAAACGCACCTCACTACCCTTGTGCAATACCTTTTGCAAGGCTTGCGCGCGGTTAATATCCCACTCGGTACAGCGGATAAAAATCTGGCAGTCATCGACATATTGGCCGGTCTGCTTATCCTTATGCGAGCCATTACCGGCCACGGTGAATTGCAGAATCTGCTTACCCGTCTTCGTCGTCTTCAATTCAGGCTCACCTGTAAGCCTACCGTGTTCAATCAGCAGAATAGGGTCGTTCATTTGTTTTGCTCCAATCGTTTCGAACGCTTGTATTCGCGTATCTGCGCTAAACGTTCCTCGTATTTTCTGGGATATTCTTTTTTGATTCTCGCGTATTGTTCGCGGTCATGCAGTAACCGTTCCTCACGGTGTGCTTGATAGTATCGGCGTTTACGTGCCCGTTCAAGCTCGCGTTGTTGAGCGGTTAGTGGACGTTTCCGTTTAGGTTTTCGGAATGCCTCTATTTGCTCTTGCAGTGGGGTAAGGTCGTAGTCCTGCATCTGGGTGATGTGCGCTTTCAACGCGCATTCTATTTCACCTTCGGCAGTCAGCCTACTCACTTACGCCGCCTTAAATACAGCTCGGTCTTTAGCCTCTATGGCTTCGACCGGGATACGGTAGTCCCTTTTAACCTTGATTGCTGGAATTTCACCGTCTTTGATAAGGCTGCGGACGGTTTGCGTTGTTACTGCGTAGTGTTCGGCGACTTGTCGCACTGTGTAATATTTCGTCATATCTCATAGCATACACGACATTTCGACAAATTGCAACCGTATCGCAAAAGTATGGAAAATATCGCTTATATGTCTACCCTGCACCACATGCAGTACTACCCTGCACCACATGCAGTACTACCCTGCAC
>ENA-ORRX01000087-ORRX01000087.1-human-gut-metagenome-genome-assembly--contig:-NODE-87-length-31771-cov-8.71923_pt1 | contig 31771 bp, 10 predicted proteins | sample MGYA00242186_ERZ509153 | MGnify/ENA primary metagenome ERZ509153 (study PRJEB26280, sample SAMEA2338643) | human gut metagenome | biome: human gut; feature: human-associated habitat; material: faeces... | reverse complement strand
AATGCACAAATCTACGCAAAATTCTCGATATAAACTAATTTTCAACATCTACTTAATGTTCAGGTTTATAAGCTTTCACAGGAAAGAAACGAGGCAGAGCTACAGGTTTCAGAAGTTGTAAAAGCAGAAATCACGAATGGCACCAAGATTACAACAACTGTTCCTACAACAGAAACAACAGTTGGTAATGTTACACTTGCAGCTAACAAGTATCTTTCATTCACTCCAGATGCAGCAGGTTTCTATGCTATCCAGTATCTGGTACAAGCTGCAGCAGCAGACGGATCAACTCCAGCCGTTTACGCCTATAAGGTTGTAGAAGTAAAAGCTGCGACAAAATAACAAAGTAAAAATATACTGAACTATCGTAAATAAGCCCCACATGCCTTTAAAGGGAAGAAGGGCTGAAGTTCAAAAGATGACAACCGGACGGGGAAATTCTCCCCGTCCGGTTCCTATGTTAAAAACACAACGAAAAAAGACATGCAAAACTTCCGCATCTTGTCATTTTTTATCTCGGCTTTATGCCTTTTGTCCTGCTCCTCAGAACAGGATAAACCAGAGACACCTGAGCCTAAGCCAAACGTGGAAATCGCATTCGGCGGTGCCAACGGTACATGGCAGGATGCACCCACAACGCGTGCCACAAACAACGGCCTCGAAACACTTTTCACTTCGTTCCGCGTCTGGGGATATAAGACCGTATCAGACGTTTCCGCCTTATCGTCGTCACAGATTGTGATGGACGGCTATAAGGTTATTTTCACTCAGGGCAGCGCGGGCAACACCGCCTCCAACACTGCCGACTGGGAATACGTGGGCATCGAGAACCCTACGCTCTCCATACCGCAAACCATAAAATACTGGGACCATTCTGCCACAAGCTATCGCTTCTTCGCTTACAGTCCCTTCCGTTCCGACATCACCGTCACCGCCCCGACTGCCGCTGACCCCAACGTCAGCCTCTCCTTTCCCTTTGAATATTCCGATGCTGCCACAGCCACATCGTCCCCATACGCCAGCCGTCTCTGGCTTGCCACCCCATCCTCCAACGGCACATCAGCCTCATCGCCCGCTTACGGATCGTGCGTGACGCTCACCTTCGCCCCCATCATCGCCAAGGTGCGCTTCCGCTTCATTTATCCCAACGGCACGAAGAGCGTCACAATGAGGAACATACAGTTCAGCGACAGCCGCTTCCTTGACGACGCATCCAAGGCAGACACCCCTCTCCGTGGCACCATCCACGCCACCTATCCCCTCACCGGCATACCGTCAAGCCAGCAGCCCGTCATCACGATGGCGCCCGCATCAACCGATGCCACTGGTAAGATTCTCCTCACCGTCCCCTACGAAGAAGCGTCGGACGCTGTCCACATCCTCAAAGACCCCACCCTCTACCAGAAATGGTATTACGTGCCGCCCCTCGCCAACATCCCCTACGAGCAGGGCGCTTACACCATAACCGCCAACATCAGCGGCAAGAAAGTGTCTGCTACAGTTCCAGCGCAGTATATGCAGTGGAAGGCAGGCTACCAATACACCTACATCTTCAAGTTGTCTGACGTTGGCGACAACATCACCTTCGCCGACCTGCAAGTGGAGCAATGGCTCCCCGGTGCCGAAATCAAGAACGACGGCAACGGCACGCAGGAATGGTAAAAACATATATATAATACAAGCATGAAGCATCTAAGTTCCATAGCAGCTATTATCTCCCTCGCAAGTCTCAGTGCTTGCGATTCTTCCGACATGCCCATTCTGCATGCCGACAGCTACGGCTACATCACCTTCTCCGCACAATCGCAGAAGATTCTCACCCGCACCAATCCCTACGAAGCATACAATCCTGAGCGCCATCCTGCAACGATGGGTGTTTTCGGCTATCAGGACAACGAAGCCGCCGAACCCATCTTCCGCAACGAGACTGCCACGTACAATGCTTCCACGCAGAGTTGGCCTACGACGTCACCGAAGCGATGGGCTGATTATCCCAACACGTCCTCATTCAACTTCTTTGCATACATGCCTCATACAGAAGGGGCAACGCTGAAAAGGACTCTCAACGGCACCGGCATTCTCTCCTTCCCTTTCTCTATGGAGAACGCCACATCGCCCGTAATCTTCGACACTAAGGCAGCGCCCATCATCTGCGCTCTCCCCATCAGCAAGGGAGCGATAACCACGGAGAATGAAGACCGCGTCATCAATCTGAAGTTCGACCAGACCCTTACCGGTTACAGCCTGTCCTTCATGCTCGACGCAAAGATGAACGCCATCCGACATTTCCGCATCCATAGCGTAACGCTCTCTGGCAATCTCGCAACCTCGTGCACCATCACACGATCTTATACGTGGAACAATGCCTCTAACAGCTGGAACGCTTCAGACATAGGATGGTCTGACGTCAAACGCGCACAGTTCGTCGATACGCCCATCCCCTACAAGGGCTACGGCAGCGAGGCTTACGACGATTCCACGCAGACTGCCATCGTCACCTCTGAGGGCTATACGCAATGGGGATCAGACTTCTTCACCATCCCCGACGCTGACTTCACTCCCAAAATAAACGTGACGTACGACGTGGAGCTGATAGCCGAGGACGGCACGACGGTGGTGACACGAAAGAACGCCACCTCAGTGATAACCCTTAACAAGGACAACTTCGGCAACCTCACAACGGGCAAGACAGAAATGATAAATTCCATCCGCATCCTCATACAGCCGCGCTATCTGTATGTGCTGGCAGACCAGGATGCCTATACGGGACATCTGCTGATAGATTGATTTAGGACATAGCAAACAGTTAAACTTCAATTTAAAGACTTGAATATGAGCGTATATCCCTCAAACTGCATATATCGTAAACTTTTCCTTTTACTCACCTTCCTGCTTGTCAGCGTCCAGATAGTGTTGGCACAGCAGGACTCCACTGTCGACACCGAACCTAAAGTGTATGGCAACGTGTATGACGGCACGCCATACTATGCCGACAGCTATGAGTCAGGCGACGGATCGAAGGACAAGCCGTACCTTATCAGCAACGACATGCAGTTAGCTAAGCTTGCACACGACGTCAACAACGGCGTGTCTTTCTCCGGCAAATACTTCAAGCTGACTAAGGACATCGACCTTAGCAAGGCGTTGTGGACTCCTATCGGCTCATGGAATCCAAAGACACCTAATTTCTTTGCCGGTAAGTTTGACGGCGACGGCCATAAGATAAGCAACATGCACATCTGCTGGACCAATGCTGACGGTCAGGAGGCTTCATGGGGTCTCTTCTCACGTCTTGCAGGATCAGCTGCCAACGAAGCTGGCTTCGCCTGCGTCACCAACCTGGTAATCGAGAAAGCCTGCGTGGAGAAGACAAAGGGTTATCGCCCCGTGGGCAGCGGTACCATAAAGCTTGGCGTCGTAGCCGCCGACCTTACCAAGAACGCCGAGATAAGCAACATCATCATACGCAACTCAAAGGTTACGGACAACGAGGAAGCGTATGACGCTAACGGCGTATACCGTATAGGCGGTATCGTGGGCTACATCAACGGCGGTTATCACCGCATCTTCAACATCTCTGCCGACGTAAGCATGAATATGCACAAGAACGCCACATGCAAGAAAGCGGTAACCATATCTGGCGGTATCGGTTGTGCCACCAGCTTCTCGACCAACTCTTACACCATTCTCCCCACCAACATCTATGTGCATGGTCCGGGCATCATAACAAACGGCAGCAACATCAAGGGAAGCGTCATTGCTTTCTATGGCAGCTCGTACCAGAGGAGTTTTCCAGCATCCAATAAGGCTACATTATATTACTCTCATGCCAATGCCGTATCAGGCTCTACCAACTACAGCGACGGAACGGAGCACGACCCCACCGACATCGACCCCACAACGGGCAAGACGTTCTTCAAGACCTTCACCGAAATAGCCAACGCTTACATCAACGACAATAAGCTCGACCGCAAGCCTTGGGCTTACTCTGCTACGTCCAACAGCTTCGCTTTCAGCTCCATAGCTCTGAAGATGGAGCGTGGCAAGGAGGACGTGCTCACCGTCGTTGACGAAGAAGGCAATGCCATGACTGACGTTTACGACTGGTATGTGTCGCACGGCAATGCTGAACCGGTGAAGGTAAACACCGACAAGCTCAATTCCTTCTCCCTCCCCCGTCAGACATACGCACAGTCTGTGTATGCCACCGACGGCAACTCCACCACCAATACTCTCATCGTCAACCCCATCACGCTTACGGCAAGTCTTACGACAAGCAAGAGTGACTTCACCGTCAATGTCACCAACGACTCTGAGGAAGGTCTCACTAACGACGAGCTTGGGCTGGACATCACCTACGAATGGTATAACGGTACGGAGCGCCTGACCTCTATCCCCACTTCGCAGAACATCGTAACACGCCCTACGGACAGTTCCAAAGGACGCAAGTATTACTGTAAGGTTACGGTAAAGAGCGGCTCATCAGTATTGCTTGAGAAATATGTGAGTGCCTCGGTTGTGGTTTTTCTGTGCCCTGCCGATTTCACCACAACCGACGGCAAGACCTACAAGAAAGGCGAAGACAATCTTACGGACGACTCATGGGGATACACTCCCGACAAGCCTATGCTTACATGGAAGGGAGCCTACAGCAAGCTGTCAGCCAAAGGTTCGTGGGACGAGAACACCATCGTACTTATGGGTACCAGTTCTTCCAACACCACCCTTGCCGGATTCTGCCTAACTAAAAACTATCAGGGCGAGAACCTTCTTACCTACGACGACTGGGCAAATGCAAAGCGCAACAATCCCCAGCTCTTCCGCAATACCACCATCACGGGCAAGTGGGACAAGGACTACGAAGGCAAGATAGAGATAAAGGGAGCGTCAAGAGGTCTGCCCATCTGGGGAGACACCCGCTTCGAGAATCTCACCTTCGCCATGAACGGCGACGACAACTATAAAATCATCTACTGCCAGTATAACAACATCCTCATGGATGAGGGCATCCGCATGACGGGATTCAGCCATAACTCACCCGACTACGGCACCATCGACGGCGCCGTGACCAACGCCCTGCACATCTTCGGCGGCATCAACAACGACGGCCGCTTCTATCCGCTCAACAATCCGGACAGCATCGCAGCCTATAATGCTTCCATGCCTCATGGCAAGGAGGGATTCAGCATCAGCGTCAAGTCCGGTTTCTATTCCTGTATCAGTGCCGGAGGTCGTCAGTCGGTCACCAAAGTAGACGACGCACCTGCCAAACAGAACGGCATTATGGGTACACCCCAACAACCCATAAAGTGTACCATCGACATTGACATTGACCGTACATGGAACGACCTCCACAACGAGCAACGTGTGGTGACGATGAACGACAGCACAAAGAGGCTGAGCGCCAACGACTATGACGCCGGCGTCATCCTTGCCGGCAACCACGAGGGTGCCATGTATGCCGACGTCGACATTATCATCAGAAGCGGCAAGGAGGCTCGTGTTGTCAACGGCACATTAGGTGCTCAGACCGAACTGACTCTGCCTTACGGTAACGAGACATACAACGTGCCCTGCAATACGTTTATGGGAAGAGCCAACATCACACTCGACCCGTCGTCGTCCGTAAACAACAAGGACGAATACACCGACAAGCGTGTCATCGTAACCGAGCTTTACGGTGGCAGTACCGGTCGTGGACATACGGGCAACGTGGTGGTCAACAATCCCTTCTACGGCATCAGCACCGTCACCATCAACGGCGGCACCTTCCAGATTCTTCCTGAAGACAACAAGAAGAATGACAACATTCTCTGCGGCATCTTCGGAGCCGGTGCGGGCGGTATGAACGGCATCGGATATGGCGACGACGCTGCTGACACACACACGCCAGACGATCGCATTCCTTACTGGAACGACTCCAAGAACGTGATGCTCTACGGACCGTACGCCACAGCCAAAGACCGTCTGGTAAGCTATCATTGCTACAATGCCGTCACTCAGGACTTCACCGAGGTAAGTCCTACGGACACACGCTCCGTCATTATCATCAATGGTGGCGAGTTCGGTTACGCTTCCGCTCCCATCGATGGCATCTACGGCGGCGGCAGCGGCTTTATGAGCAAGAGTCTGTGGACCAAGAAAGCAGCCACACCGAGCCAGTACGGCGGCAACGTGTATGGCAACGGCAATAAAACGGACGTCGTGACATCTCTGACCATTAATGGCGGCGAGTTTTATTGCGAGAAGGGTGTGTTCGCTGGCGGACGCGGCACCGACTATTTCTTCTCCACTAACGCTTACGGCGGCAACAGCAACAACGGCAACTATAAGTATAAGGAACTGGGCAAGACCTACGGCAACGTGAAGCTGACCATTAATGGCGGCATCTTCCATTGCCCTGTCTTCGGCGGCGGCTACGGCGTGGCAGACGCCAAGCAACGCAATCCTGACAACATTGAGACCCTCTCACGCATTGAGACCCTCTCACGCATGGCTCGCATCTATGGCAAGTCTGACGTGAACATCCAGGGCGGTGTCTTCTTTAATAATGTATACGGTGGCGGCGACATGGCTGTGGTGGAGAACCGCGGCGGCGATGCCACCAACGTCGTCATCGGCAACAATGCTGACATCCGCGGCTCCGTATTCGCAGGAGGCAACGGTCGTCGTCTTCGTCTTTCCACACAGACATTCGCCGCGGACGACAGCCTGACGCAACATCCTGACTCAGTGGGCTTGGTCATAGGCAATGCCAACGTCAGCCTCATCGGATCAGCCGAACAGGCACCTTACGTGTATGGCGACATTTTCGGTGGCGGCAATCTGGCTCAGGTCAGCGCCGACACCTACGTCAGCATCTATGCGGGCAACATGGCTGGTCAGATTTTCGGTGGCGGCAATGGCAACATCACAGCCGACACCATCACCTCCGCCGACGTTCTCGGCAACACCAACGTGATGCTGGCGCAGGACGAAGGCAGTATGAGCGGCGAGGGCGGACACAATGAGAATAACGAGTTCTCAATCAATGTGATATGGAACCGCAAGTGGTCGGCAGACAAAAACCTCTTCTACGTCTGGGACTCTGACATCAAGGACTCCCTGGACGAGCCTTCCATTGAGGGAGCCATATACAAGAAAGACGAGTTCTTCGCCAACGGCAAGTTCCTCAATCCTCATAACATCTACGGCGGAGGCAACCTTGCCTGCAACGTCGCAGGAAAAGCCACCGTTCTCGTACAGAAGGGAACTACTCCCTACGATCTGCTCACGACAGACGAATGGAAGAAGGCTTATACGGACAACGACAATCCTCACTTCAGCGTATTCGGCGGCGGTTACGGTCAGCTGACGAAGGTAGGAAGCACCGATGTTACCGTCAACGTAGACGGCGACTACGGCAAATACGACACAGAGGTGGACGATAATTATCAAATGGCGCCGCCTAAGATTTCCGAAAGTGGCACTTTCGCCACTCACTCCGAACGAAGTAAGCATTCACATCGAACGTCACACACACTCACATCGAACGATACACACACTCATATCGAACGAAGTGAAACAACTTTACTGCCGGTTTTCGACAACTCTATGGGCATCCCTAACTTTACAGTATGGGGCGTTTTAGGAGGCGGTTATGCTGGTACGGTGGCTGACAGCACCAAGGTGACGGTGGACGGCAAGACCTTCGTCCATCGTGTGTTCGGCGGTGGCTTCGGCGACCCAGCCTCCACAAAGGACAACACCACGGGACAGATTGGCGGCAAGACGGAGGTGTATTTGTGCGGCGCACGCATACACGGCGACGTGTTCGGAGGTGGCGCCGGTCTGAAACCCACGACTCCTTCTTCCGACCACTTCGTCAATGTGGCTCGCGTCATCGGCACCACCAAGGTGGAAATCTCTGACGATGCCAAGATTTACGGCAATGTGTATGGCGGTGGCGACAATGCCAACGTGGGCGAGTATGTGTCTGCAAAGCCTTCCACTTACTATTCGCCCGACTCGCTTCGCAGCATCACAACTCTCAATCAGACCGACGGATCCTTCATAAGCTACAAGGCAGTGGGTTATCGTTCGTTCGTCAACATCTCCGGCGGCACCGTCTTCGGCGAGGTGTATGGCGGTGGCAAGGGTCTGAAGAAAGCAGAGGCTGACCATTATTATAATGTAGGACGCGTCAACGGCAATACGCTCGTACACATCACCGACAGCAAGCCCGGCAACTTTACTGACAAGGACAACATCGTGCCATACGTATGGAGCAACGTCTACGGCGGATGTGCTTACGGCACGGTGGACGGCAATACGCTCGTACACGTCGAGGGCGGCATGCTCGGCAACAGCGTCTTCGGCGGCGGATATGGCAACGTGCGCATTGACAACAAGGACAATCCTGCTGACGAGGTGCTCGGACGTAAGGACACGGACGACAAGGGCACCTACGCCAACATCCTCGGCAACACGAAGGTGCAGATGGACGGTGGCACGTGGATATGGAACCGCAAGGCAGACAAGAAAGGCAACATCACCACATGGACCTCGGCAGACGCTGACAGCAAACGCGTATGCAACAACAAAGAAGAGTTTATGCGTCTCGTCCTTACTATGGTTGCAGCCCAATCGCTTGACAGCATCACCGATACTGCAACCAAAGAGGTAATAAACCGAATCAGGAACGACAAGAACACGAGTCTCTTCTTCGATTTGGACAGACGCATGTTCGCCAACCATCATAACATCTTCGGCGGCGGCAACCGTGCCTGCAAGGTGGGCATCACGGGAGACAACAACACGGGCAAGGCCGTGGTCATCGTCAATCATTCGCCCCTTGAGGACCTTAAGGACTCGAAGGGAAAGACCGTCAGCATGTTCGACATCACCTCGCTTCAAGGCATGTGCTGGTACTTATGCTGTTCGGATGCCTCACGCCCGCAGTTCTCTGTGTTCGGCGCAGGATATGGCGCCAATACAGAGGTAGGCAAGACGGAGGTTTATGCACAGCCCGGAACAAAGGTTGACAACGAAGGCGTTCTGACCATAGACGGCATCAAGTATCGCTATCTCTATCAGAACAAGGACTTTCAGACATATCTGAATCTGGAGTTTTCCATGCTTGGGGACTTCAAGAAAGTGTCGAAAGAAGACAAGATGCTCAATTACGGCAGCTATGACGGCAGCGACAACGACCCCAACACGTTCCGACGTTATCACGCCAGCCGTCTGGCATGGATGACAGGCGCAAGCGGACTGACATTGCTTCAGATAAACGGCGGTGGCTTTGCCGGCTATGTCAGCGGCGACACATACGTAGAGACCGACTGCCAGCTCACAGCGCATGACATCTACGGAGCCGGATTAGGCGCCCTTCCTTACGGCAACTATACCGACGGCAGCGCCTATGACTTCGGTAAGGTTAAGGGCAAGTCCAAGGTTTTCGTCAAGGCTGGCACCATCGAAGGCAACATCTATGGAGGCGGAGCCGGCGTAGAGTCGGCATGGAAGAACGGCGCTTACGTCGACTTCCCCAATATGGCTCGTGTGGAGAATACGGAGGTGCATATTTACGGCAAGATGTTCACATACAATAGCACGAAGAGCCGCATTGACCGTACGTTGGTGTTCGGCAGCGTGTATGGCGGTGGCGACGTGGCTAACGTAGGTTACGAAAAGGCAGACTCAGCCACGTTCTCACGCGACACCTATGCCAACCCGTCCAACCGCACCACCCTTCTCAACATCCGTGGCGGCGCTATCTTGGACGGCGTGTTCGCAGGAGGCAAGGGACGTATCGCCTCGGAGTGTGCAGACTATAAGACATTGGGCGGCATCTACGGCAACACCTGCCTCATCATTGACCGTCCCGTCATGCACTATCCTTACTGGGACAACAAGAAGAAGCAATATCTCTCGCCATCGGACGACGCCAACATGGCTCATCCTGCGGACGATAACAACAGGGATGTCTATTCCTATTTCATAGAGCGCATCTACGGTGGCTGTCAGAACGGCACCGTCTATGGCAACACTCTCATGACACTCTACTACGGATCCATCGGACATGGCATCTATGGAGGAGGCTTAGGCAGCTCCAGCACCGCCGATGTGGAGGGCAAGAGCGTGCTCACCACCACGTCAGCCGACGTAACGGGCAACACCAACGTGTTCATCCTCGGCGGCGAAGCCCTTATCCATTCGTACTGGCGACCACGTACCCGCTCATGGGAACCTGCCAGCATCATCGACGGCGTGACTTACTCTCCGCAGTACGACCACGAGAAGTTGAAGTTTAAGATCAATCATAACATCTACGCCGGCGGCAACGTGGCATGTAAGGTGGGTGGCAACACGCACCTCACCATGACGAAGGGTCTGCTCCATAACTACACCGAGCTGATATCGGGAAAAAACGACAAAAACTTCTTTGAGAGCAACGAGTGGAGAGAGATTTACGAGAAGGTGGGCTCGCCCCACTTCTGCGTCTTCGGCGGCGGCTATGGCGACAGCGCCATCGTCGCAGGCGATACTTACGTCAACGTGGATATGGGGAGTCGCGGAAGAAACCACAGCGGCATGGGCGTCGTAGAGGGTGAAGAATACAAGCACTTCCTTAGCGGCTATTCGGTTATGGACATCATGGGTGGCGGCTATTCGGGCAAGGTCTGCGGCGACGCCCACATCATGGGTGGCGGCGGCGTGTTCTGCCGTCGTATGTTCGGCGGTGGCTCGTACAGCTCCGTGCGCTCCACGGACGTGGAAATCAAGGCTGTGGACTGCCATGACGTCTTCGGCGGCGGCTTTATGGGCGACGTGCTTAAGGGCACCACGGTGCGCATAGGCACCAACAAACCCGACGCCACGTCGACGTTAAACAATTCGGACATCTACATCCACGGCAACATTTACGGCGGCAACGACGTGTCGGGATACGTGAACGTGGTGCTCAACAAGGACGGCTACTTCAAGGACAACGGTGGCAAGGGCACCAGCATCCAAATATTCGGCGGCCACATCTATGGCGACGTTTACGGTGCCGGCAACGGCAATTATCTGTACGCCAACGACCTCAACGGCAACAAGAAGGTAACCGTCAACGAGTATTATCCGCTCAATCCCGACGACCCTAAGTCAGAAACCGTACCTTTGGTCTATACTGTGCCGATGCGAAGCACCATGCCTTCGCTTAGAGCAGCCACCGATGCGGTGAAGATTGTGAACATCAATTCGTGGCGTCCGCTTACCAACAGGGTGAGCATCGACATCAACGGATCCGCCACGGACACCATCCACATTGACGGCAACGTGTATGGCGGCGGCAATTCGGCTACCGTGCAGAAGGTATTGGCACCCGACGAGGAAAACAGCACAGAGGTTTCGGACGAGATGGTCGGCGACGTGAGCGTCAACATAGGCAGTCATGTCCGCATCGGTGGCGTGTTTATGGGATGCAACGGCGACGCCATGTTCGTTACGTCGGAGGACAACGACTACATGAACATGTTCCAGAAGCTTAACGGCGACGTGGACGACCACTCGAAGGAACTAAACCTTGCCGACTCCATCGACTGGACCAACGACCCTGCCAACATGGACATCAGCACCGTGTATCTGCCTACGGAGAGAAGCAAGCGTCCTCTTGTCTATCCGCACCTCATCGACCTCTACTTCCAACCCGTGGAGACTGACATCCAGGGCAGCCTGACATGGAACGGAAGCGTGTACGGCGAGGGTCTTGAGGACTGCATCATCGGCACGTTCTGCTGCGGCGGCAACCGTGGCAACATGAACGTCATGCCTTTGACAGCGGAGGAGGACGACCGCAAGATAGGCAACGTGGTGGACTACGTCTTCCCCGAAGGTCTGACCATCACGGAGAAGACAGTGGGCGGATGTAACAACGCCAACTATGACTATAAGGGCAAGGCGTTCCATGAGGGCGGTTATCTGCTCGGCATCGCACACTCTATCTATCCCTTCATCAACCTCACCATCCGCAACCGCTTCCTGCCTAAGGAGAAAGACGGAGCTTATGTAGGAGGCAGCGTGTATGGCGGCTGCTTCAAGAGCGGCACCATCAGAGGCGATGTCACCATCAATATGCAGAGTGACATGCTGGCTGGCAAGGAGAAGAAGAAGCTGGAGAAGTCGAACGAACTGCTCATAAAGGATTCGGAATATTCTTCGCTCAACGTGTACGGCGCAGGCTATGGCATGGAGAGCTACGTATACGGCAACACGGAAATAGTGTTCGGCGATGACATGAAGTGCTCTGACCCAAAGATGGACGGCGGCAAGTTTCTGCCATGCGGCGTATCAGCCAACTTCGTATACGGCGGCGGTCAGCAGGGTAATGTCATCGGCGTAACCAACGTGGACATCCTCAACGGCCATGTCTTCCGTGCCGTTACGGGAGGATCGTATTCTGGCTACGTGTTCGGTTCCACTCAGGTGAAGGTGGGTTATCCTACATACTATCATGTCAACTCTGACCACTACGTCAGCGGCAGATACGTGCTCAACCGCACAGACCAGAAGAACCTTTCTCTTAAGAACAACAACGGCACCGAGACATCGCCCACCATAAAGCAGAACATCTATCTGCTTACGGACGAACTGGTATCGCAGGGCACATACGACGACATCGTAGCCATTGACAACGGCAACGGCAAGCGCAAGGAAATAACCGAGGCCAACAAGGACTATTACTTCACGAAAGTCACTCCCGAGAAACCGTCTGTGGGATGGGACAACGTGCATATCAACATTGACGAAGCTGTGTATGGCGGTGGATATTCCATCGCCCTGGGATCGTCTGTCCTTGCCAACAACACCACGGTGCTGAAGTTCACTGACAAGTATAATGCGGACAAAGCCTACACCACCGACGAAGACCTCGAAGAACTGAAGGGTCTGCCGGGAGGTTCGACGGCTGGCTTCGGCGGCAACACGCTCATCCTCATCGGCGACAATAAGGACCATGAGCACATCACCATCTCACGTCAGGAGATGAAGGAGGTGACGCTGCCCGAGGGCACAGACCTCTACGGCTATTACTATAAGCATTACGACAACGACGAGGCAGTGGCTAACGACGTATATACGTATCGCTACATATCGTTGCAGGACAAGTATTTCTATAAAGCCGGAACGACGCCACCCACAGGAATTAACGGCATCCGTGAGAACGTCTTCTACGAGTATGACAGCGAGGGAGGCATCTTCGGCGACGGCCACCTCTCGTATGCGCAGGGATTCCGCAGCGCCGACGTGACGGGATATGGCTTTGCCGAACACACCATCGACAATCCGAAGATTCTGAATACCTTCCAGCGTCTGGACATCATCCGCTTAGAAGACAACTGCTTCTCGCTGCTCGGCGCACGCGACTATACCGTCAACGAGATAAACAAGACGCCCTACTCCATCTCTCGTGTGGGCGAAATAAAGATGATGGCAGACAACATCCGTCTGGACAGCAACGGCAACTTGGAGGCTAAGGCTAAGGCTGACAACGACGAGACGTTCAAGTACAGCCCCAAGGCTCGCAACTACATGGGATTCTCCAACAACATACATTATGTGGGTGCCGTAACGTCAAACGTCAGCTTCCGTAATGAGATGTGGCACAACCGCAAGGGAGAGCTTGCCTCTGCCACCAACGAGGAGGACAAGGCGTTCGCGGGAATGTCTTATCAGGATGTGAAGCAGAAATACATCGACGACTATCATGAGAATAAGGACAAGCAGGACGCTGCCGACCCGTTGGGCGAGTTTCAGAAGCGCAACGACGGTACGGCGAAGAACATGATTGGCATCGCCTCAGGCTACGCCATGAAGATTCAGCTCTGCCAGGACACTTACGACGAGGACTATAAGAAGGTGGTGGAGAAAGAACATTACGGTCCCATCTATGGCGTAGTGGAGATGAATCTGATAAATGTCCGTCAGGACGAGGGTGGCGGCTACGTGTATGCCGACAACAACCACTCGCGTCATGAGGGCGACAAGCACAAGGAGGACTTCCTCGAAACCACCGGCAACTTCGTCTTCCCCTATCATGAGGGACGCTACATCGTGGACGACTGTTTCCCGACGGGCTATTACACCATCACATCCCCCACATCTGATAAGACGGTGGATTCGGTGAAGGTGCACTACTGGTATGTCACCGGTTTCCACTATTATTATAATGTGAACATCACGGGCTACACTTACCAGTCGTCGAAAGACCATCCGCTCGAGTTCGACGGTGACAACAAGGACGGTCTGACTGTGCTCTCGGGTCTGAAGAGCGGACAGAAGGTGCGCATCCAGCAATGGAAGATGCGCAGCGGACACCCGGCAGACAAGGACGAGTACTCGAGCGACCTCGAATACCGTAACTACCTTACGGGCAAGGAGACTGACGAGACTGACCGTAAGCATTACTCGGACAAGGTGACGGACGGTTATCGCCTGTATGTGGGTGGTGCTGCCACCAACACATTCAGCGGTGCTCGCACGGAAGATGACAAGGATAAGGAGACGAAAGGTTTTGCCGCACAGCTCTCGATGAGGGAGAAAGGCAACAACGAGACCACTCTCTTCAACAATACGCTCCCTGCAGGTCTGACGGAGGACGCCAAGATAGCGTTCAAATTAGTGGACATGGTGGACAACACCAACTACGTGGAACCAGACTACTTCGACAAGCATCTCTCAAAGAAGAGCTTGGCTACGCTCGTGATAAAGGCTCCTGCCTACGAAGAGTATGTCAGCGACACCAACAACAAGCCCATCTATGCCAACACGGGCAAGCTGTATAAGAAGACAGCGGACGGTTACGAGGAGGTGACATCGGGCAAACTGGACGCAGACAGCACCTACTATCAGCCACAGACAGAGGAGTTTGTCAAGATTGACAGCCTCTTCCAGTACGACATCAACAACAAGAAGTACGAGAAGGTAAGCAATATCTCCGACATCACCATCGACGAGAACAATCCTACTGCGTACTACGTTCCGCGCGAATACACCTACACCATCTATCTCACCATCGAGTATGTGCAGGGACCGACGGTAAGCGGACACATCAACGTGGGCAACTGTGTGCTGCCGGGCGAGATGATACGCGTTACGAAGGACGACCTCGTGGTCAACGCCGACCAGTCATTCGCGGTAAGCGGCTATTACTGGCGCATCGGCAAGCGTGAGAAAGCTGCGGACGGAACGTGGAGGTTCACCGACACCACGCCGTGGACAAAGGAGAACATCAAGGACGCGTTGGCTAAGGGATATGACACCTTCAACCAGGCTGACGAAAAAGGCAGCGGTCTGTTCACGGGATGTCATTACGACAAGACGGACGACTATCTGGACATACCGGCATATTACTATATGAACGGTTACGGCATCCAGCTCGGCGTTGCCATCACTGGCGTGAACGACATAATGCAGATAGACATGCAAGAAGGCGACCGCCTGACCGTGCACAACTATCACCGCATGGATCCTCACAAGGCTGGCATCAACCTCCACCTTGCCGAAGCCATAAAGCGTGCCAAGGAGGAAGGCAAGGCGTTCGCTGAGCCTCGCATCTACATAGCCGACCAGAGTGACCTGAAGGCTTTCGCCGCCTTCGTCGACTCCATCGGCAATGGAAGTACAGCCCCACGCTATGGTGCCAACGCACAGTTTGTACTGCAAGACAATCTTGACTTGACAGTCACGCCAAAGAACGGCGCTTACATATCCGAATTTGCCGGCATCCTGCATGGCAACGGACACATCATCAACGGTGTGGGATCGGACAATGCGCTCTTCGGTAAGGTGACGGGCAACATCTATAACCTCGGTCTTTCCTCGGGAAGAATGTCCGGCACGACGGACGAGAACGTCAAGCCCAACTATCACTGCTGCTTCGAGTATGCTCCGAATGGCGACGGCTCGGCCCCGGTGGTGTATCGTTGGGACGGAAGCGCCTACAAGGGATATACGCGTGACGACTTCCGCCTCGGAAGAGTGGCGTACGACCTCAACGGATATTATCTGCTTGCACGTAACAATACCGACAAGGACGTTCTGAAATACGTGGCAGACTATTACGCCAACGGCGATTATCAGTATGCTTGTCGTACTGATGCCATCACGGGCAAGAACACCGGCATAACCTATCTGCGCATCGGTAAGCTCAGCGACATCCCCAACTATGAGCAGGTGGAGACGCGTCATGACAAGACGCACCCCGCAGACGCTCCCCGTCTGGTAACAGAGGACGGAGCTTCGCATTACGTGCCGCTGTTTAACGACAACAAGAACGGAACGGAACGGATGAACGACTACCTCTTCTGGGGACAGTCCTTGCAGTCGGAACCGGAGAATCTGCCTAACGAGATAGCCTCTCACCAGCTCTCGTTTATGAGCAACCGCGTGTATCGCACGGCGGCTTACTATGGCAGTACGGCGCTGGACGCATTCCACTATAACGCCTACAGCCAAGGCTCCAGCTCAATAAATACGTACGTGCATGACAGTAAGACAACGGCTATAGACTTCACCTGCAAGGACGACCTGCCTGCAGCAATGGGCATGACAGAGCAAGGCATCTTCTATCCGCCGGTGGACGACAACGCCACTGCCTTCAGCGACTTCCGCATAAAGGACGGTGCCGGCATTACGCAGAACCTCCTCGTCTACACGGCAGCCGACAACACCGGTGCAGGCAATGAGGCTTACGACGTCGTGAAGAATACGCTCGGTTATGAAGAGACCACAAGGGAGGCGCTCATAAAGGGTCATCACGTGATTAAGACTGCGGACAACAGTTACGCAACGTCGCTCCTTCACCTCGTGGAACGCACAGCGGAGAACGAGAACAGTGAGGGCGAGCAGTGTCTTAACAACGACCTCTGCGTGCCTATAGCCTTCAACGTCACGGACCGTGCATGGTATGTACGCAAGCCGATGGCGTACGCAGAAGACTATTACGGAGCGTGGGAAGGCATCTGCCTGCCGTTTACGGCTGACAAAACGGTGGCTTCGCTCAACGGCGAGATAACCCACTTCTATGACATCCACACGCTGCATCATGAGTACTGGCTGCGCAGCCTTACTTCTGTAGGAAATGAGAACGGCAAGCCGTCGGCTGTGTTCCAGCGACCGGACAAGGATGCTGAGAACGGTGTGAACTATAAATACAGCAATCCGTTCTTCATCGACAACTACAGCTCCTGGCTCTATAACAAGGACGCCAACCCGTACTATGCCGAGGAGCACGAATACGCTGAATATCCGCGTCTCGCAGCCGAGAAGCCTTACATAGTGCGCTTCCCCGGCGAACGCTATTACGAGTTCGACCTCTCAAGCGCGTTCTATAACAAGCTGTTGGGCAAGATGGAGGACGCTCAGACCATTGCCTTCAACGCTTACGGCAAGACGCAGGGCGACCACACCTCATACGGCACAATCACCGTTCCGGTCACAAAGACGATGCAGACCGTCAAGGACGACTATGCGCACAGCGGAACCTTCGCTGCCGTGGAGGTAAGCAAGGGCAAGGTGTATGGCATCAACAAGGGAGGCACGGCATTTGACGACGCTTCCGCATTGTCCACCATTATGCCGTTCCGCACGTATATGTCCGTAACGACGGCTGGCACAATGGCAAGTCCTGCCTACAGCAGTCTGATAAACATATCGGAACTGAAGGGAGGAACCATCAGTCCTGACGCCATGGACGACGAAGACAACGCTAAGAACGACGGCATCATAGTCCGTCCCATCGGCGGACAGCGTGTCCGCGTGGAGAGTACGGTCCGAACAAGGATGAACGTGGTGACGGCAGTAGGCCAGCTCTATCGCATCCTTGACGTACAGCCGGGCACCGCCACGTACAGCGGATTCCAGCCCGGACTCTACATCTTCGGAAAAACAAAGGTTATAGTAAAATAAACATCTCACACATTATATATATAGTATATATGGTAAAGAACATCTTATCTGCCAGCAACACATTGCGTGCCTTGACGCTGCTGCTTCTCTCCGTATGTGTCTTTCATGGGGCATGGGCGGAGGACCAGCAGACGCATGATCACGTCGGCAACGTGGTCTTCCACATACCGGAGGGCATGGTGAACGGGGCTTCTGCCGCCACCAACGGCTCGTACAGCATCACGCCTTCCAAGCAAAGCGGCGTGCGCTCCTTCGTCATCCCCACCAACTATACGTTCTTCAGAAACAAGGATAAGGACGGATATGCCTCAACGCTGCAGTACTGGGTGGAGGAGAACGGCGACACCACCGTGCATTACGTGCCGGGATATAGCTATAAGTTCGCTTCCGAAGGTCAGACGCTGACGCTCGTTCCTGTCTTTAAGGATAATCCTGCTTCGGCGGTTAACCGCACAAATGTGACGGTGATGCGCTTCGACTTTACGCGTAAACTGCACGACTATGACGACCCTAACACCAATCAGCGCCGTAAGGTATGTGCCCCGCCAGTTAACTTTGGTAGCGGAGAGAAGCCTTTCTGGACCACGAAGGTGCACGTGAATGTCATCGAGAACGGTGAGGACAAGTCGCATGATCGCGACGTGGCGTTATGGTGCGACACGGGCAAGAAGGGATATATCCGCAACACGGCTCTCGAAGAATGGTGCGCATTCGGTCCCGGCACGACGTTCTGGGTGCCGGGAGGTGTGGGAACAACCATATCAATGCTCACCTACTCGAAGATTTCGTCCACCACATTCGATGGCGTCGTGCCCAAGCTGGACGAGGAACAGACCCTGAGGGAACGTGAGAAAGCTGGACATGACAAGGTGTACGTCTACACCTACACCACCAACAACCCCGACCTGCGTGTGCCTATCGTCATCGGCGAGGACGACTATTCGTACTATCATTGGATAGAGGTGAGAACAGCACCTGCCAATATGGTGGAGCTGCATGCCACGGTTCATGACCCGGAACACGGAGTGATAACAAAGACGGAGTCGGCTTCAGGCATGTTTGAGATAAAGAAGCTGGAGGATGGAGGCTATGCCTTCAAGAAAGGCGACCGCGTCCATCTCACCCTTAACAGACGATTCGGTTATGAGCTTGACCGCATCGACTATCTTGGCAGCAAAGACAAGAACGGCAAGCCGATTACGGTACTGAAGATGAAAGATGACGGAACAGTGGACCTGCTCGCCTCTCTCAATGACAACAAGATCACGAACTTCCAAAAGAACGACGACGAATTATGGGGCAACGCCTCCGGCGACAACAAGACGGTGTTTACGCTGAAGGAGACAGCACCTACGGATGAGGAACTGGCAGACAGCTTATACACGCGTTATGAGGTGGAATTCAACATCACCGACCACCGTTACTTCATGATTTACTTTAAGGAGAAATCCACTTACTACGTCACATACAGCCGCGGAAAGGTGGCGATGGGTACGCCTCCCGCTACTGAACTTGTGGAGGAGGGTGACGCCTTTGTAATCCCCACCAACCGCACGCTCTTCTATAAGGGCAACACGCTGGACCATTGGGAGGACGAAGGTGGCAACGTATATAATATCGACAGCACGTACGTAGCCACAGCGAGCGACCTGCGTCTGTTCCCCATATTCATGCCTAACAAGTTTGACCGTCTGGACGTGACGGAGGATGTGACAGCCACATGGGACTTTACCACCAACGACGGAGCACCTACCATCAACATAGAAAAGGCGCAGGGCATCCTTGTCACGCAGCTGAAATGGGACAATAAAGCCATCGACATCAAGATTGACCTTGACGCTACAAAAGGAAAGTTCACCAATACGAGCGAGAAACATCCTGAACGCATGCAGATTACTGCCGGTGCTGTCATCGGATTTCCTGCCACAGCGGGTTGCCTGGCAAAGCTCACGCTGACGGAGGACATCAAGAAGGGCGACAAGACGGTGAAGATAGAGGGCAAGTCGTTGTCGCTTGTAGGCAACATGGAACCTCAGACTGTCTGCAAAGCCGACACCGCTAATCTGAAGGTGGAGTTTGTGAGTGGTTCTTACTTCCGCTGTTTCAGCGTGACATACAAGAAGCAGAACGTAACGAAGCCCACCATCAAGACCATCTCCTGCGACGGCAATACGCTCGGCGCAGAGGAGATCCGTAAGCAAATGACGGAGAACGGGTATCTCTCCTTGGCTGTCTCGCCTTGGAAAAACGCAAATGAGGAGATGCCTGAAGTGTCGGGCACAGCCACTGGCGACGGCGTGGTGACTGCCACCAAGGCTGACATCACCACGCAGGAATGTAACGTTACGGTGACGACGCGCAGCGGCATAACGGTGGAGTCATATCCCGTAAAGTTCAAGATGACAACGCCGGACACGCCGCCCGTGTTTACAGGAGTTACTGTAGGAGGAAAGTTATACACCGACACGTCCAACGAAATTTACGACGTTCCACGAAGCGGGGTCATCAAAGTGGGATTCAATCGCACTATGAAGCAAACCTTGGTGTTCGTGAACGGCACGTTGTATATGCCTGAATCTGGTAAGGAACTGGTGTTCAGGTATTGGGATTCCGCAGCCGGAGACGTCATTAACATGGTGTTTCCTGGAGGAACATTCAAGGACATATATGGTGCTGCATACCAGCAGGAGCTTTCGCTGACCTTGCATATAACGGAGGAGAAGGAGAAGTATCATCGCCACCCCTTCAACTTTGTGGTGGGACGTGACGGCGACATCAATGAAGCCATCAATGCAGCCAACGAACACGACTATTCTAACGGTCACCGCTTCTACATCTTCGTGCCCGACGGAACGTATCATCTTACGGGCAATGCCGATTCTGACATAGCCGGCGTGGGCACCATCAATAACGGTGTGACCAGAATTGACTCGTCTAATGTGTCGCTCATCGGTCAGAGCAAGGAGAGCACAATTATCTACAATGAGCCGAAGTACGGCGGTAGCGCATGCACAGCCACCATTGCCTTGAACGTAGGCGTCAACGACTTCTATGCTGAGGAGCTAACCTTGGACAACCGCTTCGACTACGTGAAGGCAAAGGAGGAGAAGCTAAACACGCAAGCCATTGCATTCCGCGACCGTGGAGACAGAACGGTGCTGAAGAACGTGGCGCTAAGAAGCTATGAGTATACATACAACTCAAACAACCCCGCTGCCAGCTCACGTGGCTACTTCGAGAATTGCGACATCACGGGAGCTGTGGATATGGTCATGGGCGACGGCAATATATGGTTTGAAGGATGTAATCTTGTTCTGCGCGACCGTGCCGCTAACAACATCGCAGCGCCTACCACACAGACTGTTCAAGAATGGGGCTACGTCTTTAACAACTGCACCATCAAGCCTGAGACCTCCCAGCCGTCACTGCTGAAGGACGAGAACTGGACGCTTGGACGACCGGGCAACAACTCGCCGGCTTGCACATTCCTCAATACAAGGATGCTCATCGAGCCACGCCCGTACGGATGGACGAAGAAGAAGACGGGGCTAAAGGTGCGCTTCCATGAAAACAACAGCATGAACGCGGCTGGCAACAAACTGTCGCTCGGTGCCCGCACCATCGCTGCCTGTGTGCCAGCCTTCGGCTCAGACGAGTGTGTGCTTAGCGACGCAGAAGCAGCATCGTACAATGTGCGCAACGTACTCGGTGGCGATGATGGCTTCAAGCCGGACGAACTGTGCTGCCAGATAGACGCGGCTTCGGCTAACGACGAGGACAAGGACGCCAACAGCCTGACGTGGACAGACAACATCTCCATAGAGGACGACCGCCTTACGTGGGACGATGAAGGAAAGGCAATGTGCTACTTTGTCTTTAAACAGAACGAGGAAACGGGCAAGTGGACTTTCGTGGACAACATCACAACCAACTCTTACGACCTCTCGGAGCATGAGACGGGATATTATTGTGTGCGTGCTGCCAACATGCGCGGCGGTTTAGGTGCTGCCACAAAGAGCGTATGGTATGAGAAAATCGAACCCTACGTGCTCACCATTCATCAGACCGGCGACGAGACGGTGGACGGCAAGCCGTACGGATGGAGCACCATCTGCCTGCCTTTCAACGCCCGTGTGCCTGAGGAAGTGAAGGTTTATGCTGCCACAGCACACAACAGCCAGAACGCAGACGACAAGGTTAGCGACTACATCATGACGCTCACTCAGGTCATGGTGACTGACAGTCTGAAGGGTTACGTGGTGTACGGTCCTGCCGGCGACCATAGCTTCTCCCCCACTTCGCAGACTTCCGGCAAGCCAACCATCCTTGAGGGCAACGCCACGGACTCTCCCCTATCCGCCCTGAACATCCCCTGCTACGTCCTCTCCAACAAGACATGGGGACTGGGCTTCTATAAGTTCACCGGTTCTTACCTCGCCGCCCACCGAGCATGGCTACCACAAAGCGTAGTGACAGACCAGGTGAACAGCGAATTGTGTGCAAGCTCGCGAGCCATCCGCTTCGAGATAGACAACGCCACAGCCATCTCGCCCATCCGCTATGACAAACCGGACAACACCGTCTACAACTTGTCAGGACAGCGTGTCAACGGAAACACACCAAGAGGAGTATATATTATAGGGAAAAGAAAAGTGGTAATGAACAGATAGACGGATCAGCTGATATCCCCTGAAATTGGGTCTACATAACAGACCTGATTTCAGGGGATACGCTTTTATGTCACATTATTTATTTGTAAATATTTGATTATTCTAATTTATTGCCGTATCTTTGCCTTGAGCTATAATACAATTAGTTATGAGACAATCAGAAGAACGATATATCAGTTTGTTGACCGACTTTGGCTTTAAGCGGATTTTCGGTACAGATCCCAACAAGGAATTGCTTATCAACTTTCTCAACTCCCTCTTCGATGGAGAGGAAGTGATAAAGGACGTGAAGTATCTCAATAGCGAGAACGTGGGTGACGTATATACGGAGCGCAAGGCCATATTCGACGTCTACTGTGAGAACGAGCAAGGCGAGAAGTTTATTGTAGAAATGCAGAATGCCTACCAGACATACTTCAAAGACCGATCGCTCTTCTACTCAACCTTCCCCATCAGAGAACAGGCTCCTAAAGGATCAGACTGGAACTTCTGTCTGAAAAAGGTGTATGTTGTCGCATTGCTTAATTATAAGATGAGCGATGAGGCATTCGACAGTACTGACACTATCCATACCATAGCTTTGATGGACACCAAGACCAACAAGGTGTTTAATGCCAAGTTGATGTTCAAGTATGTTGAAGTCGGTAGATTTGACAAGACCGATGAAGAACTTACATCATTGTCTGACAAATGGATGTATGTGCTCAAGAATCTGTCACGCCTCGACAATCGTCCGTCGTCTTTACGTGAAAAGATATTCACCAAGTTGTTTGATGCTGCAGCCATAGCCCGCTTCTCCCCTAATGAGTTGCGCGAATACGAGGACAGTCTCAAGGCTTATAGGGACATTAAGAACTCCTTGGATACGGCAAAAGAGGAAGGACGTGCTGAAGGAAGAGAGGAAGGACGCGCCGAAGGAAGAGAGGAAGGACGCGCCGAAGGAAGAGAGGAAGGAAGAAAGGAAGGACGCGCCGAAGGAAGAGAGGAAGGACGTGCTGAAGGAAGAGAGGAAGGACGCGCCGAAGGCATAGCAATGGTTGCAAAAATGATGTATGCAAAAGGAATAGACGTTGATGTTATTGCATCAATGACCGGTATGACAATAGACAAGATAAAAGCTCTGTGTCGGCAATAAAAAATGAAATATCGTCTAAACGGTCTAAAAATGTGTTACACAATATCTACAGCCCGTGCCTATAAGCCACTGGCGACACCCCCACTTGTTTCTTGAAGAACGTGCCGAAGGCTGAGGCGTTGGGGAAGTGGAGGATGTCGGCTATCTCCTTTATGCTCTTGTCCGTAGTGGACACGAGAGAGATGGCACGCTTCGTTATCGCCTTAAACACCAGCTGCTGCACCGTGCTGCCCGACACTGACTTAACCAACGTCGTGAGGTATTTCGGCGACAGACACAGACGGTCGGCATAGAAGCGGACGCCTCGCTCACGGTCGTAATAACGGTCGACGAGTTGCATGAACTGCATGTAGGTATCGAGCTTACGTGTCGGAGCATTGTCGTCATGCTTCGAGAGTTCGTGGAAGATGCTGCATAGACGGTATGTCAGCGAGAGGAGCAGCAGACGGCGCTCATTGGCAGCGAAGACATTGGCGTCACTGTTGCCGACAGCCAAGAGTTCGGAATACTTGGTCAGCTCGTCCTCATGCCCCGTGTGCATTACGCGGCAAGCACAAGGATTGAGCAGTTCGACGAACTTCATACCCACCACCGTACTTCCAAGAATGTCGCGAATGGAGTCCACCCGATACAGTATTATCACCACCGCACAGTCGTCGCTGTGACTGCGGATGGAGAAGTAAGCATCGCGCGAGAGAAACGCCGTCTCGCCCTTACGCACATCATACTCCACATCCTCACAACAGAACGAGAAGCGTCCTGACGTACACACGATGATGCCAACGTCAGCCACGTGGAAGCTTTGGAAGAAGGCTTCCGGAAAAGATGTTATATTGCCGCACGAACAGCAGATGTCCTCATTATTGGCCATCTGCTTTTCCAGCGTATTTATGCCGTTAATGTTGTCTTTCATTACCTATATAGTTTGTCCAAGGCGAAGTTACTAACTTTTTATCAGAAGCGGAAAGCCATAAAGAGAAAATATGAACAACTTGTGATATTTTATGAATATGCCTACGCCACGATTAATCCGTAACTTTGCAGTCGAAATATTAATAAAGGTATGAAAAGATTATTGTTCACATTTTCCCTGACACTTCTTGCCCATTATTCAATGGCGCAGGAAACATTGTCATTGGGTCAATGCCTACAGATGGGCATTGAACGAAACCTCAACTTGAAGACTTACGAGGGCAACGTGCTTAAAGGCAAGCACAACATCAGCGAGAACCGCGCACGACTGCTGCCGCAGATAAACATCGGCGCCGTGCTGAACGACAACTTCACGCCTCCCGTATCGGTAACGGACGGATCGGCTTACGGCAAGCCGTACAACGTGACGAAGACGCTGCAGTATAACTCGTCGGCGAGCATCCAGCTACAGATGCCGCTCTACAGCCAGACTGCGCTGACGGCTCTCGACATCTCGAAGACGCTCGACCAGCTCAACACGCTCTCTTACGCCAAGGCGAAGGAGGACCTTATCATGCAAATAAGCAAGATGTATTATCTGGCGCAGAACACGGAGGAGCAGATTGGCATCATCAAGGACAACATCAAGCGCTTGCAGGAACTGCGCGACATCACGCAGGCTTTCCATGACAACGACATGGCGCTGGGCGTGGACGTGAAGCGCGTGAACGTGAACCTCGAGAATCTCAGCGTGCAGTATGACAACGCCAAGGCTATGCTAACCCAGCAGTATAACATGCTGAAGTACGTCATTGACTATCCCGCTGACCAAGACATCGTAGTGGAGAAGGCTAACGTGGAGACCATCGACTTGGCTGCGCTTACCGGACTGAACGTTAATCAGTACGAGCTACAACTCCTCCAGACGCAGAAGACTCTGGCTGAACAACAGAAAAAATTAGTGAAGGACGGATATCTCCCGACGCTTGCCCTTACCGGCAACTTCACCTACTCTGCCTTCACGGACAAATTCAAGAACTGGTTTCAGTCGGGCGAGTCAAACCATTGGTATAACTCTAACGGCATCGGCATCTCGCTGCGCATTCCCGTGTTTGACGGCTTTGAGAAGCGCTCGAAGATAAGAAAGGCACAGATTGACATCGACAACGCCAAGCTCTCTTACGAAAATGCGCTGAAGGGTATGCAGACACAATATGCCAACGCCGTGAACGACCTCGCCAACAACCAGCGCAATTTCAGCAAGCAGCGCGACAACTACCTGCTCGCGGAGGATATATATAAGGTGACGAGCGACCGTTATCGTGAGGGCATCGCCTCGATGACGGAGGTGCTGCAGGACGAAATGAGCATGAGCGACGCACAGAACAATTACCTCACCGCCCACTTCAACTATCAGGTGTCGAACCTGACACTACTGAAACTCACGGGACAGCTGGAAAAACTCTTGAAGTGAGTTTTTCCAAATTAGGAGTTTTGAGTTTTATCGAAAACAATATAATCAGACAAGACAATGGAAACAAATAACAATACAAATACAACCCCCGCAAACGACAACAACCAGTCGTCACACGAAGTAACCGCCAAGCAGCTCAAGCGCCAGCGCATCCGTCAGATAATCGTCAGCCTCATCGGTGTGGCAATCCTCGTATGGGGAATCGTAAAGATTGGCTGTATGTTTATGGACTATAAGAGCAACGAGAAGAGCGACGACGCTCAGGTGGAGCAATACATTTCGCCCGTAAATATGCGCGCATCGGGATATATAAAGAAAATATACTTCAAGGAGCATCAGGACATCAAGAAGGGTGACACGCTCCTCGTGCTCGACGACCGCGAATATCGCATCCGCGTTATGGAGGCAGAGGCAGCGCTGAAGGACGCTATGGCTGGTGCAAACGTCATTGATGCCTCGGTGCAGACCACACAGACCTCAGCCACAGTGTATGAGGCATCCATCGCTGAGATTGAGATTCGCCTCGCCAAGCTGGAGAAGGACCGTCAGCGCTACAAGAACCTGGTGGCTCGCAACGCTGCCACTCCCATACAGCTGGAGCAGATTGAGACAGAATATAACGCAACGAAGAAGAAGCTCGACGCCGTTCGCCGTCAGCAGAAAGCTGCTTACTCAGGCGTGAACGAGGTGCAGACACGCAAGAAGAACACAGCTGCTGCCATCGAACGCGCTCAGGCTGCCCTTGAGATGGCCAAGCTCAACCTCTCTTACTGCGTCGTTACGGCTCCGTGCGACGGCAAGCTTGGCAGACGCGCCCTTGAGGAGGGTCAGCTCGTAAATGCCGGACAGACCATCACGTACATCATGCCCGACACGCAGAAATGGGTGATTGCTAACTATAAGGAAACTCAGGTGGAGAAGCTATACGTGGGTCAGAAGGTAATCATGACCGTGGACGCCTTCCAGGGCAAGGAGTTCGAGGGCAAGATAACAGCCATCTCTGGTGCAACGGGTTCAAAATACTCTCTCGTGCCTACAGACAACTCAGCCGGCAACTTCGTGAAGATTCAGCAGCGCGTGCCGGTACGCATCGAGTTTGAGGGTATTTCGAAGGAAGACAACGAGAAGTTGGCTGCCGGAATGATGGTAGTTGTAAAGGCTCAGCTTAATAAATAATGACACAAGCAGAAATATATACGGCGGTGCCCGAACACCTGCCTAAGAATTTTCCGTTCTATAACTGGGTGCCAAAGCCACTTGGCATCGCCTTCCTCGTCATCCTTTTCATACCTATCATGACGGTTAGCGGTGCCTACACCGTGAACAGTAGCGAGATGGTGGGCGGGCTTGGCATCCAGTCGGAACACATCGCCTTCATAAGCTTCGTAACGTCCATAGGCATGGCGGCGTTCTCGCCGTTCTTCTATGCTTTGGTGAGCGTGCGACGCCAAAAGATGATGAGCCTCGTGGGATTCTCCCTCTTGGCTGTGCAGAGCTATATCTGCGCCAACACGGACAGCCTCTTCATACTGGCTCTCAACAGCCTCGTGATGGGATTCGTGAGGCAGACGCTGCTGATGTGTAATCTTTTTACGCTCATCAAGTATGGCTTCGGCATTGAGGCTACGCGAAACGTCACGCCGGGTAACGAGCCGATGGACGAAAAGGGATGGGACGCTCTCGACACGGAGAAGAAGGCGAGCCAGCCCATCATCTACTTCTTCTTTATGCTTCTCGGACAGATAGGCACGTGGATAACGGCATGGTTCGCCTACAACTATCATTGGCAGATGGTGTATTACGCCATGCTCGGCGCCATCCTCGTGGCATTGCTCATCACCTTGGTTTGCATGCCTTACAATCCCTACCCCACGAAGCATAGCCCGCTGTCGTTCTCGAAGTTCGGCAATGTGGTGGTGTTCTGCCTGATGTGCTGCTCATTTGTCTACGTGACGGTTTACGGCAAGGTGTACGACTGGTATGACAGTCCGAACATCCGTTGGGCTACGGTGATATGCGTGGTGTCGTCCCTACTGTTCTTCTATCTGGAGAAGACGCGCCGATCGCCTTACTTTATGCTCAAGGCTTTCAAGTCGCGCAGCATCCAGGGCGGCATCCTGCTCTTCATCGGACTGATGATATGCAACTCCAGCTCCATGCTCGTCAACATCTTCGTGGGCGTGGGTATGAAGACGGATCAGATGCAGGTGGCAGTACTCGGCAACTGGGTGTTGCTCGGCTACTTCATCGGACTGGTTACCATCCTGATTCTCAATAGCAAAGGTGTACACTTCAAGTGGTTCTTCGCCCTTGGCTTCCTGCTCATAGGTGCCGCCTCGCTGTTTATGTATTTCGAGGTGCAGACGGACGGAATGCTGGAACGTATGAAATGGCCTGTCGTAATCCGCGCCACGGGAATGATGCTCCTCTATTCGCTCATCGCTGTATACGCCAACCAGCGTATGCCGTACAAGTTGCTCTCCACGTGGGTGTGCATCATGCTCACCGTGCGTATGGTGATAGCACCGGGCATCGGTTCGGCTCTCTATCAGGTGGTGTTCCAGCACCGCCAGCAATACTACATCACCCGCTACGCCCATGACTATGACCGCACCAACACGGAGACTGCCATGACCTACGACATGACTGCCCGCGGCATGCAGTATCAGGGCAAGAGCGAGACGGAAGCGCAGAACATGGCAGCCATGTCAACGAAGGGCAAAGTGCAGATACAGGCCACTCTCTCCGCCATCAAGGAAATGTCAGGATTGACCATCTACGCCTGCATCATCCTCGCCGGACTGATGCTCGTAGTGCCATGGCCCAAGCGCGACATATCGAAGGACACAAAGGAAGGGTTTGTTAATTATTAGTTCTTATTTTTTATTTATTAATTGGGCTGCGCCCTTACTAATATATAAAGAGGCTAAAGTCAAAACTAAGGAATTGAGAGGAATATACATATATTTCAATTCCTTAGATTTGACTCAGCCTCTCATCATATTAACTTACCTCCAAATAATAATTAAAAATTAATAACTACTAATTGACACTATTTCTTGCTCTTCACGTCATCATTCTCGATGCTGCGCTCAGCTTTCTTCACTCCCGACGACAATTCGCCGATGCGCCAGCTTACACTCAGTCCAAAGCGGCAGGGATTGTATGACGAGTCGGTGCGGTTGAGGAAGTTCTCGCCCGTTACGGTATGCTTGCTGTGTTTCTCCGTTTGGAAGAAACTGTTGGCATACATGTAGAAGTTGAGGCGGTTGTTTAGGAACGACTTCTGTGCTGTCATGCTGTAATAGTAGTTGCCGTCGCTCTTCGACTGCAATCCTGTGCTTCTTGTCCAGCCACCGAAGTTAAGGCTCAACTTCCAGTTCTTCGGCAGAGTCTGCTGCACGCCACCGTTCATCGATCCCGACCAACCATAGTTATGCAGCGACTGACGGTCGTCATAGTCAGAATAGTCGCCCCAAAGATTAAGGCTCAGACGGGTGTTGCGAAAGACCGTCCAACTCAGATATCCCGACAATGACGCCATCTGCGTGCGTCCGATATTACGGTATGTGGTGTAGTTGACGAGGTTTCCCGTAGGATTCTTTACGCTCTCAATCGTACGGTCGTCCACAAGCGTCGTCACGCTCGTTATGTTATTGTTAGTGAGGCTGTAACGCAGCGTCCAACTCGTGGAGAAACGAGAAGCGAAGAGATTATACGTGAACTGCACGTTATGGTTCTTCTCACTCACGAGATTAGGGTTGCCCTGCGACAGACTCTCTGGATTGGTCTGGTCCAGATAAGGATTGAGCGACCAAATACCCGGTCTGTAGATGCGCATATTATAGCCAAGGCGCAGACTCTGAGCATCGTTAAGCCTATAGCCAAGACTTACTGACGGCACGACATCGTCGAAGTCGGTGGAGAAGTTCTCCCCCACTCCAAGCGCATACTTTATTTTCTGGAACGTATGTTCATAGCGCACACCGAGTCTGCCGGACAATTTGCCGAGCTTCAGTCCGTAGCCAAGATAAGCGGCAAGGATGTCGTTCTCGTGACGGTAGTGCGTGGAATAATCATCGTCAAACACGTATTCATCAGACGTACCATTGGGACGAATATATCGGTCGTCGTTCGATCTGTTGTCGCGGAAGATATACTTCACACCCATCTCCATCGTATGTGCCTTGGCAATTGGCGTGGTATAGTCCACCTGCAAGGTATGCTCCATGCTTCGTCCGTCATCATCGCGGCGCTCGTCACGCAGCCGGTTCATAAACGCCCGCCAGTCATCGGTCACCTCCATGACGTCGTAAACCGAATTATAGTCGCCTCTGTCCGTTCCACCGTTCAGCTTATACGATAATGTCAGCATGCGCCCCGGAAGCTTGAAGAGCCGCTGATAATCAATGCTTCCGTCCATATACATATAGTCGCTGACCGAACGTCCGCTGTTGGTGTAGGCGTAAAGCGGAGCGGCAGTTAGTGGCGACGTGGCATTGGTGGTGTATGTATTGTGCGAACGCGAACGATTCGACCATATTCCCAACGAAGCCGTTACCAGTCGGAGTGTGTCGATGTCGTAGCTCGCCTCGAATCCTCCCGAATGCGTATGATTGTACGAACGGCTCTTGCCTGTCTGCGTACGGTTATAGGCAGACGGCGTATGCGGGTCACCGGTAAACTCATACAGATTGCTGCTCTTGCGGTTGCGCGAGTCGTAGTAATCGTATGAATAATTGGCGCTCACGGTCAGCTTGCCCTGCTTCACCGTGGCATACATGCCTGCATCGGTAGCCGTGTTGCCGCCGCCCGCATTCATCGTAACAGAATAGCCCTCAATGCCTTTGCCCACAGTTACGATATTGAGGATGCCACCCACACCCTCCGCATCATACTTCGGTCCGGGGGTTGTGATCACCTCTATCTTCTTTATGGACGAAGCCGGCATGCTCTTCAGCACATCCTTCGGATTCTTCGACATCATATTGTTAGGTCGTCCGTTTACGTATACCTTGAAGCCGGCGCTACCGTTCACCTTTATGTTCTCGTCACCGTCAACGGTCACCATCGGCACCTTGCGCAACATCTCCAGCACGTTATTGGTCTTCGAGTCTGGGTCTTCCTCGATGTCGTACGTAATCTTGTCTATGTCAGCCTTGACAAGCGGTTTCTGCGCCACGATCTCCACACCGCCCAGCACATTCGTAGCCTCCTTTATATATAAGGTATCGAGCAAGGCTTGGGGATGACCGGCAGAGACAGCAAACTCACGCACAACGGGCTGCTTGCCCATCGCGTTCACCATAATACGGTATCTGCCAGCCGCCTTCAACGTCATACTGAATCCTCCGTCGCGCTCCGTAACGGCAAGCGCTGCCGTAGCGGTAGAGTCTGCCACGGGAGTGATTTTCATAGTGGCATACTGCTCACCCTCCTTCGTAGCCTCATCAGCCACCACGCCCTTAACAACAAACTTGCCTACTGACTGTGCCACAGAATCCGTAGCACAGAGAAACAACGAACAGAATATAGTGAAGGAAAACAATAATCTTAAAATCTTTTTCATACTAACAATGCAGATTAAATTTCTATAAGTAGATGTTGAAAATTAGTTTATATCGAGAATTTTGCGTAGATTTGTGCATT
>ENA-ORRX01000086-ORRX01000086.1-human-gut-metagenome-genome-assembly--contig:-NODE-86-length-31847-cov-13.3327_pt1 | contig 31847 bp, 32 predicted proteins | sample MGYA00242186_ERZ509153 | MGnify/ENA primary metagenome ERZ509153 (study PRJEB26280, sample SAMEA2338643) | human gut metagenome | biome: human gut; feature: human-associated habitat; material: faeces... | reverse complement strand
GTGTGCCTTGGTTTGAACCATTGCACATCAACTATTCACTCGGTGTGGATGGTATTTCTGTAGTGATGCTTCTCTTGACTTCCATCATTGTGTTCACCGGTACATTTGCTTCTTGGCAGATGGAGCCAATGAAGAAGGAATACTTCCTCTGGTTCACTCTCTTGAGCATCGGTGTATATGGTTTCTTCATCTCTGTCGACATGTTCACCATGTTCATGTTCTATGAGGTTGCGCTGATTCCTATGTATCTCCTCATCGGTGTATGGGGTAGTGGTGCAAAGGAGTATTCTGCCATGAAGTTGACTTTGATGTTGATGGGTGGTTCTGCTCTTTTGATTATCGGTATCTTGGGTATCTACTTCTACAGTGGTGCTCAGACATTCGAAATCCTGGATATCGCTCACCATACCCATGGTGCTCACGCTATTCCTGAGAGCGTTCAGAATGTATTCTTCCCATTGCTCTTCATCGGTTTCGGTATTCTTGGAGCTTTGTTCCCATTCCATACATGGTCTCCTGATGGTCACGCAAGTGCGCCAACAGCCGTATCTATGTTGCATGCCGGTGTATTGATGAAGTTGGGTGGTTACGGTTGCTTCCGTATCGCCATGTTCCTCTTGCCAGCTGCTACTCACGGATTCTGGATCAAGGTATTCCTCGTGCTGACTACCATCTCTATCGTATATGGTGCCTTGTCAGCTTGTGTACAGACCGACTTGAAGTACATCAACGCTTACTCATCAGTATCTCACTGTGGTATGGTGCTCTTCGCTCTCTGTATGATGACCGAGACAGCTGCTACTGGTGCAATCCTCCAGATGTTGTCTCACGGTTTGATGACCGCCCTCTTCTTCGCCGTTATCGGTATGATTTATCATCAGGCTGGTACACGTGACGTACGTTATCTGGGTGGTTTGATGAAGATCATTCCATTCCTCTCTGTAGGTTATGCAGTAGCAGGTTTGGCTAACCTCGGTTTGCCTGGTTTCTCTGGTTTCGTAGCCGAGATGACCATTTTCGTAGGTGCCTTCCAGAATGCAGATATGTTCCATCGTGTATGTACCATCATCGCATGTACCTCTATCGTAGTAACAGCGGTTTACATCTTGCGTTGTGTTGGTAAGATCCTTTATCAGAAGGTTCCTAGTCCTAAGTTGGAGAAACTTCACGATGCTACCTGGGATGAGCGTATCGCTGTAGCAGGTCTTATCGCCTGCGTTGCAGGTCTCGGTATGTTCCCACTCTGGGCAGAGAAGATTATCATGGACGCTGTAGGTCCTATCTTTAGTGTAATCATGTAATAAATATCAGAAGAAATGAATTACAGTCAATTTTTAAATATGATTCCAGAAGCTACCCTGATGGTAGTTCTGTTGATCACTTTCATTGCTGACTTCTGCAGTTCCAAGAGCGCAGACCGTAAGTGGTTCAATCCTCTGGTATGTCTCTTGATGGTGGCTCACATTGCCATCAATATCTTCCCAACAGAAGCCACAGAGGCATTTGGCGGCATGTACACAACAGGTCCTGCTGCCGGTGTCTTGAAGACTATCCTGGCGCTGGGTACCCTCATCGTGATGGTACAGGCTAAGGAGTGGTTGAGCCGCAAGGACACAGCCTTCAAGGAGGGTGAGTTCTATATGCTGATTATCTCTACCTTGCTCGGTATGAACATGATGGTTAGTGCCAACCACTTCCTCCTGTTCTTCCTCGGTCTCGAAATGGCATCTGTGCCAATGGCTTGCTTGGTAGCATTCGATAAGTACCGTCACAATTCTGCTGAGGCAGGAGCTAAGTTCATCCTTACCGCTACTTTCTCTAGTGGCGTGATGATCTACGGTATCTCTCTGCTTTATGCTGCTTGTGGTACTTTGTACTTCGATGATGTAGCAAAGGTTATCTCTGCATCACCATTGACCATCGCCGGTATGGTATTCTTCTTCAGTGGTCTCGGTTTCAAGATTTCCTTGGTTCCTTTCCACTTCTGGACAGCCGATTCATACCAGGGTGCACCAACTACTGTTACAGGTTATCTGTCAGTAGTATCTAAGGGTGCTGCAGCGTTTACTCTCTGCGCTATCCTCATGAAGGTGTTCCAGCCAATGGTAGAGTACTGGACCGTATTGCTTTACATCGTGATTGTACTTTCTATCACTATCGCTAACCTGTTTGCCATCCGTCAGAGCGACCTGAAGCGTTTCATGGCATTCTCTTCTATCTCTCAGGCAGGTTACATCATGTTGGCTGTAGTTGGTAACTCAGCAATGAGCGTGACCGCTCTGACATACTATGTATTGATTTATGTAGTTGCCAACTTGAGCGTGTTTACCATTATCTCATCTGTTGAGGAGCACAACAATGGTACAGTTATGATGGACAGCTACAACGGTTTGTACAAGACCAATCCACGTTTGGCATTCCTGATGACCTTGGCATTGTTCTCATTGGGTGGTATTCCTCCATTTGCAGGTATGTTCTCAAAGTTCTTCGTGTTTATGGCAGCCGTTCAGGGTGCAGATATTCACACCACTCTTGGAGCATGGGCTTATGGCGTAGTATTCATCGCTTTGGTTAACACCGTATTGAGCTTGTACTACTACTTGCTTATCGTGAAGGCAATGTTTATCAAGCACAGCGATAATCCGCTGCCTACTTTCCAGAGCGCTTGCTCAACAAAGTTGGCGCTTGCCATTTGTACAGTAGGTATCGTTGCATTCGGTATCTGTTCATGTGTATTCGATTGGATTTCTGTAGCAGCTAATGCATAACATCATTAAGGTATAGAATTCTTATCAAGAAGAAAATACAGATTTAATATAAAAAAGGATGGGGCTCCATGATAGAGTCTCATCCTTTTTTTGTATTTTTGCACCATGAAAAAGATTTTTAGATCATTACTATATATTATCATGATGCTGGGGTTGGCATTGCTTCCCGACCTCTGGCTGTGGTTTGATGCTGTTTCTACTTGGCCTTTAGCTTTGGCAATAGCATGGTGGATACCATCAGCTTTGCTTCTTCTGGCAGAAACAGGACTGCAATTTGGCGTATATCATAGACTTTCAGTAAGGGTCCTTTTTACGATGATTCTTTTCTCTGTGATGCCAAAGATTGTTTATATCCTTTTGTCTCTATTTTTGCCTTGGTGGGTAGCCATTCTTCCAGCCTTGTTTATGATAGGGGGATTCATATTTGGTTTCACGAAGGGATGGAGAAAGTTGGAAGTGAAACAGATCACCTATTCGTCACCGGATTTACCTCCCTATTTTGATGGTTATAAGATACTGCATTTCACGGATTTTCATTTGGGTACTTTTCCCAAAGATACTGATTTTGTAGAAAGAGTGGTGGAATGTGCCAATAATGAAGGTGTTGAACTGATGGCTTTTACAGGAGATTTAGTTAATAACTCTGCTACAGAAGTCGCTCCATATCTGGAAACATTAAAACAACTTCATGCTCCCGATGGAATCTATTCTGTATGGGGAAATCATGATTATTGTGAGTATGATAACAATCATACCATTGGCGCTTTAAAGCGAAACCGTAAAAAACTTTTCGGATTTCAGAAGGAGTTGGGCTGGACTCAGTTGATGAATGAGCATGTTACCTTATCGCATGGACTGGCAAGTATTGAGATAATAGGAGTAGAGAATGCAGGAAATCCACCTTTCTCTAATCGTGCCAACTTGAAAAAGGCAATGAAAGGAATCGTAGATAAGAAAGCTTTCAAAATACTGTTGACCCACGACCCACATCATTGGCGCAAGGAGGCTCTGAAGGCTGGCATACATCTTACCCTTTCCGGTCATACTCATGCTGGACAGATTCTCATAGGTAAATTGACACCAGCCCGTCTGGCTTTCAAGGAGTGGGGAGGTATTTATAGGCGGGGTGCCCAGATGCTCTATGTGTCCGCAGGTATCGGTGGCTTCCCTTTCCGTTTGGGAGCATGGCCTGAAATGACCGTCATCACATTGAAAAGAAAGTTATAAAATAGCGATTTCCTTTCAAAAAGTTTATCAATTGTTTGGAAGTTATTTAGAAAAACATTATTTTTGCATAAGAGTAGAGTTATATCATATAATTCAGTCAATTTAGGAGTTTTTAAAATCAAAGAGAAGATGAAAAGTTTAAAGAATCTTGCCCTTGTGGCAATGACATCATTGGTGTTGGCTTCCTGTGGAACCACCCAGCAAGTACCTCTGACAGGTCGTACTCATCGTATTTCAGTTTCTGATGAGCAGGTGTTGAGCCTCTCTAATCAGGAATATACAAAGTATATGGCTTCGGCTAAAAAATCCAAGAATGCTACTCAGACAGCTATGGTCAGAAGAGTAGGTCAGAGATTGGCAACTGCCGTAGAAACATATTTGAAGCAGAATGGTTTTGCTAATGACTTGAAGAATTATTCCTGGGAATTTAATCTGGTGCAAGACAATAGTGCCAATGCTTTCTGTATGCCTGGTGGTAAAATTGTAGTTTATGAAGGATTGCTCCCTTATACCCAGAACGAGACCTGTCTTGCCATTGTTCTTGGTCATGAAATTGCACATGCTGTGGCTAAACATAGTGCCGAGCAGTTGAGTAAGCAGCAGAATCAGCAGATTGGTACTAATATTTTAGGTAGTGTTCTGAATCAGGCTGTGGGAAGTGGTGTAGGTGATGTGGCCAGTGCTGTTGCCGGTCAGTATTTCTCATTCCGTAACTTAAAGTATTCTCGTGACAATGAGACAGAGGCTGATTATATGGGTCTGATCTTTGCAGCGATGGCTGGTTATGATCCTCAGCAGGCTATTCCTTTCTGGAAGCGTATGTCCAGCGGTTCAAGTTCAAACAAGAGTGATATTTTCAGTGATCACCCTTCTGATGCTAAGCGTATTGCTGCTTTGGAAAAGGAGATGCCTACAGCTTTGCAATATTATAAGGCTGCTACTCCTGCCGTTACTTCTGTTAAGACAGTCAGAGCTTCGCAATTGACAAACAATAGAAAGGCTACAGCGAAGAAGACTACAACAAGAAGACGTTAGACAATATAAAAATACTAACCATTCAAAATCATTGAATCATGATAGACTATATTTCTCAAAATCTTTGGCTTTTCTGGACCATTATTACAGTAGTGTGTCTCATCATGGAACTCTCATCTGGTGATTTCTATGTTACTTGTTTCGCCCTTGGTGCTCTGGTAAGTATCTGCCTGGCAGTGGCAGGTTTGCCTTTCTGGGTGCAGGTTATTGCCTGGGCAGTCTGTTCGGTATTGAGTATTTGGCTCATACGCCCTCATCTGGTTCATGCCATCCATCAAGGAGCTGATGATAGGAAAAGCAATGCTGATGCCCTCTTGGGACAGGTGGGTGAAGTAACGCAAACCATTGTTGCCGGTGATTACGGAAGAGTGAAATTGGATGGTGACGACTGGAAAGCAGAGGCGCCATCTTCATCTGTGAACATCGAAGTGGGAACAAAGGTAAAGATAGTCGGAAGAGAGTCTATTATTCTGGAAGTTGAAAAGCTGTAAAAAGCATTTTTTAGTCAATTTTCATTTATTATTAACTAATCAAAACATACAATTATGAGCATCGGTATCTACGTGTTAATTGTTATTGTGGTTCTTGCACTTATCATCGTCAAGAAGACCATTGTCATCATTCCTCAGAGTGAGACCAAGATTATAGAGCGTCTCGGTCGTTATTATGCGACTTTGAAACCAGGTATCAATATCATCATACCTTTTATCGATCATGCCAAGGATATCGTTTCCCAGCGCAACGGACGTTATACCTATAGTAATAGCATCGATTTGCGTGAGCAGGTTTATGATTTCGCCCGTCAGAATGTAATCACGAAGGATAATATTCAGATGCAGATTAATGCCCTCCTGTATTTCCAAATTGTAGATCCATTCAAGAGTGTATATGAAATCAATAATTTGCCAAATGCTATCGAGAAGTTGACACAGACTACACTCCGTAATATTATAGGTGAAATGGAACTTGACCAGACTTTGACATCCCGAGATACCATCAATACCAAATTACGTTCTGTATTGGATGATGCTACCAATAAGTGGGGTATCAAGGTAAACCGTGTTGAGTTGCAGGATATTACTCCTCCAGAGAGTGTGCTCGTTGCCATGGAAAAGCAGATGCAGGCAGAACGAAACAAGCGTGCTACCATTCTGACTTCTGAAGGTGAAAAGGAAAAACAGCGTTTGCTTTCTGAAGGTGAGAAGGCAGCTATTGTCAACAAGGCTGAAGCTGCAAAACAGCAGGCTATCCTGAATGCAGAAGGTGAAGCTACTGCACGTATTCGCAAGGCAGAAGCCGAGGCGATTGCTATCCAGAAAATTACTGAGGCAGTAGGGCAGTGTACCAATCCAGCCAACTATCTCTTGGCACAGAAATATATTCAGATGATGCAGGAGGTTGCTGAAGGTAAGAACAATAAGGTGGTTTATTTGCCATACGAGGCCACAAACCTGTTGGGTTCAATTGGTGGAATCAAAGACCTTTTTAAGGGATAAAGTCGAACCTGATGAAGCCCCTTTCCTCAGATAACTTATAATTTTATACTTTATATCAAGTAAAACTTTATGAAAAAGATTTGTATTGTAGCAGGAGCAAGACCAAATTTTATCAAGGTAGCTCCACTTATCAGAGCTATCGTATCTGCAAAAAACAGTGGTCATGATATCGGCTATCAACTGGTCTATACAGGAATGGAGGAAGATCCTACGTTGGAAAATTCTCTGTTTGAAGACTTGGAGATAGCGAAGCCGGATGTTTATCTGGCTGTGGACTGTGAGAATCTGAATGAACTTACAGGTCATGTTATGGCTAAATTTGAAAAATATCTCCAGGAAAATCCTGCGGATGTGGTTGTTGTGGTGGATGACTTGGCTTCTACTATGGCAGTAGCCATCGTAACTAAGAAACAGGGCATTCAATTAGCTCATATTGCAGCGGGTACCCGCAGTTTCGATATATCGATGCCTAAGGAAATCAATCGTCTTGTCATTGATGGTCTCTCTGACATCCTCTTTACTGCAGGTATTTCAAACAACAGTATTGCCAATAAGGAAGGTGCTGAACTTTCCAAGGTATATATGGTAGGAAATATCCTTATCGATAACATCCGTTTCCTGAAGAACAAGATGTCTCGCCCATCACTGATGGATGAGCATGGATTGGAAGATGGGAAGTATCTTGTTCTGACCATCAACCGAAAAGTTTTGCTTGCCGATAGAGATAAGTTGAATGCCTTACTCTTTGTGATTGATGCAGAGGCGCGAAAGGCTGGTGTCAAGGTGATAGCTCCTTTGAGAGGTAAAGCTTTGGAGGCCGTACTGTCTTTCCAAACTCATCAGGCATTGCATGATCATCATACGGGAATAGAGATTGTTTCTCCACAGGCTTATCTTGATTTCTGTTATCTTACAGCTCATGCTCAGGGTGTCATCAGCGATTCTGGTAATGTGGCAGAAGAGGCTACGTTTAATGGTGTTCCATGTATTACGCTCAATAATTATACAGAGCATATTGAGACGGTAAAAGTGGGAACCAATGAACTGGTAGGAGAAGATGCTGAGATACTTGCTGCCATGTTGCAGAAAATCTTCAAGGGCGAATGGAAGAAGGCTGGCATTCCTGACCGTTGGGATGGTCGTTCTGCAGAACGTATCCTTCAGATCCTTTGTGATTAAGTATAGCGATAAGTTATGTAGGTTTTACATCATTGATTTTCAAACCAATATGAACAAAAGAATAAGAGTGTGATGAAGTTTTCCATCACACTCTTATTTTTTTGTCTTTATAATGAATTTTATATTACTGTTTGGAACGGTTTTCATTCGGGTTCGGATAATTGTATCTATCAAAATAATCCATTCCCTTATTATTATACCATACACCCTCCACATTGATTCCGATGGAGAAATTCTTGTTGACATTGTACTTCACGCCTGCACCTAAGACATTGGCTCCTGGCATTCCCATACCATATCCGAAAGGCATGGTTCCTCCCATTCCCCATAAACCGGGATAATAGCCTAATCCGTAGCCGCCATATCTGCCATAACCATAGGGGCCATATCCTGCATAGCGATTGTAGAAGTTATCATAGTTGTTGCTGATGCTGAGTTGTCCATATACATAAGCTTCCCAATGCTCATTGAATTTATAGCCCATGATGGCATAAAGTCCAACGTCACGATAGCTGTCGCTTCCCCAGAAAGTATTGTTGAAATATCCGCCTCCTGCAATCCAGAGTTTTCCATCTTTAGAGAGAGGAGCCAGATAAGTGGCATTGATATTCTGCGAGAATCCGCCTTTATGAGGCATGCCTTTTCCGAAAGTCGCAAATGCTGATGCACCTAAGGAAACATTCAGTCCTTTGTGCAGACCATAGCCATACTCCAATCCCTTGTTATCATCTAAACTGCTTAGGGGAGATAAGTTGGATTTTTCTTCAGAGAAAGATTTCTGTTCTTCATTCCAAGAAGGTGAACTGACTGTATATTTCACGTTCTTCATTGGTTTTCCCTGATAAATCATCTTTTGACCGGCTTGCATGATGGTGTCACCAGGCAATAACCAGTCTGCTCTCGGACTATCTGCGCTGTGCAGTGGACCGAAAGTTAAGGTTTGTGCCTGTGCTTGAGCAATGCAGAAAGCAAAGAGTGATATCAGAGTTATGATATATTTCTTCATATTCCGTACTTGTTTTATTCTGCAAACTTACAATTTTTTCTTGTATTTCTATCAGGCTTTAATATAAAACAACAAAAAATAGGCTTGCTTTACTTAAAAAACAAGCCTATTATATAATAATGTAAAAATCAGGAACTTTTCCGGACCTTTACTTTTCGTTTATCAGGAGAATTAGTAAGCGAACAGAGGATAGTCCTTCATTGTCTCATTTACTTTTTCGCGAACTCGAGCGATGACCTTCTCGTCCTCTGGGGCATTCAAAACTTCCTCAATAAGTTCAGCAATCAGGTGCATCATATCTTCCTTAGCACCACGAGTAGTCATGGCAGCTGTTCCGAGACGGATACCTGATGTCTGGAATGCAGAACGAGAGTCGAATGGAACCATGTTCTTATTGACAGTGATATCTGCTGCAACAAGTGCATTTTCAGCAACTTTACCTGTCAAGTCAGGATACTTAGAGCGCAAATCGACAAGCATAGAGTGGTTGTCTGTACCACCGCTGACAATACCGAATCCACGACCGATGAGGTCTTCTGCAAGTACAGCAGCGTTCTTCTTAACCTGAAGTGCATAATCTTTCCAAGATGGTTGCAGGTTCTCATTGAATGCAACTGCCTTGGCAGCGATTACATGCTCCAAAGGTCCACCTTGCTGTCCTGGGAATACGGCAGAGTTGAGCAACATACTCATCTTCTTTACCTCGCCCTTCTTGGTAGTCAGACCCCAAGGATTATCAAAGTCTTTACCCATCAGGATGATACCACCACGAGGACCACGGAGAGTCTTGTGTGTAGTAGAAGTAACGATGTGGGCATACTTCAATGGATTATCCAACAAACCAGCTGCAATCAAACCAGCAGGGTGAGCCATATCAATCATCAGCAAGGCGCCTACCTCATCAGCAATTTTGCGCATGCGGGCATAATCCCACTCACGGCTATAGGCACTACCGCCACCGATGATCAACTTAGGTTTATGCTCAAGAGCCAATTTCTCCATTTCGTCGTAATCAACTCGGCCTGTCTCTTTGTTGAGGTTGTAACCGATAGGGTTGTAGAGAATACCAGAAGTATTGACGTGGCTACCATGAGAAAGGTGGCCACCGTGGTCGAGATTCAATCCCATGAAAGTATCGCCAGGTTTGAGGACAGCGAGCAGAACGGCAGCATTAGCCTGTGCTCCAGAGTGAGGCTGAACATTGGCATACTCAGCACCGAAGACTTTCTTGACACGCTCGATGGCAAGGTTCTCTACGATATCAACAACTTGGCAACCGCCATAGTAACGTTTGCCTGGGAGACCTTCTGCATACTTGTTGGTCAAGTATGAACCCATAGCTTTCATCACTTCTTCACTTACGAAATTCTCTGAAGCAATCAGCTCCATGCCTTTCAATTGACGCTGATGCTCTCTCTCAATCAGGTCGAAAATCTCTTGATCTTTTTCCATTGGCTCTTATTGTTAAGTTCTGTATTTATGATTTGCGGATGCAAAAATAAGCATTTTTCTTCAATACTCCAAATAATATGGAAGAAAAAGAAGAAAAATGCTTTCAAATTGTTACTTACAAAGTTCTACCTTGCCTAATTGTTGCTCTTTATCGCAATAGTGGCAGCGGACAATTCCGAGTGCAGCATCTACAGTGTGGAAGATAGTTGCCATTGGCTCATTATTGGTGATACACTTAGGATTGTTGCATTTTACGATGCCTTTGAGTGTATCAGGAGTCTTCACGGTCTTTTTCTCCACGATTTCATAGTCCTTGATGATACTCAGACCAATGTTAGGAGCAACTACAGAGAGGCGGTTGATTTCCTCATCAGTGAAATACTTGTTGGCAACCTTGATGATTCCCTTTTTGCCGATTTTCTTGGAAGGCAAGTTGTAGCCGATAGTGACAGGAGTGTCCATCTTTTCCAACTGGAGCAGGTTGACAACCTGATAGGTCTTCTCGGCTGGTATGTGGTCGATTACGGTACCGTTTTCGATAGCCGCAACTACGAGTTGATTCTTATTGTTTCCCATAATTACATTAATCACTAAACATTAAACATTACTCAATCACGGTCTTGTCATTCTTGACGTCATCGAGTGTGATGCCGAGGCAGTGACAGAAGATGGCTTCTCGTGCATAGAGACCATTTTGAGCCTGCTGGATGTAGTATGCATGTGGGTCGTCATCCACATCGTATGCAATTTCATTCACGCGAGGCAGTGGGTGCATGATCTTCATGTTTTCCTTAGCCTTGCTGAGCATTTCGCGTTTGAGGATATATACGTTCTTTACTCTTTCGTATTCCATCAGATCACTGAAACGCTCCTTCTGTACACGTGTCATGTAGAGAATGTCGGCACCAGCGATGACATCCTCGTTGAAATCTTCGTGCTCCACATACTTAATGTTGTGCTGCTGGCAGTACAACTTATATTCCTGTGGCATAGCGAGCTCCTTAGGAGCGATAAAGTGGAATGTAGGATTGAAATGGCGCATGGCCGTGATGAGGGAGTGAACTGTACGTCCGTACTTCAGGTCGCCTACCAGATAAATATTGAGGTTCTCCAAAGTACCTTGTGTCTTGTAGATTGAGTAGAGGTCGAGCAAGCATTGTGATGGGTGCTCGTGGGCTCCGTCTCCGGCATTGACGATTGGCACAGGAGCAACTTCGCTTGCATATATGGCAGCACCTTCGATGAAGTGGCGCATAGCGATGACGTCAGCATAGTTGCTTACCATCAGGATGGTATCCTTGAGAGTCTCACCCTTTGTAGTGCTGGATGTCTTGGCATCAGAGAAACCAATGACACGAGCGCCAAGGCGGTTGGCTGCTGTCTGGAAACTGAGTTGGGTACGAGTGGATGGTTCGAAGAAAAGGGTTGCTACAACCTTTCCCTTCAACAGCTCCCTGTTAGGATGCTTTTCAAACTCTTGTGCCATTTCCAAGAGATACATGAGTTTCTCCTTGGAAAGGTCTGCAATCGTCACAAAATTATGTTTTTCCATTGTAAATTTGATTGAATTGTTTTGAAATCGCCTCCAAAGTTACATATATTTTTTGGTTTTTCATTCATTTCCTCTGAAAGTTTTAGGTTATTTTGCACATCGTCTTTCATTGTTATCATGTTTTTCTCTAATTCCTTTTCAAATCTCAAACTTTTTGTCTATCTTTGCACTCACATGACGAATCAAAACATAGCATCATGAAGATGGTGAATATGTTTACCTATTTATATATATAAGAGATAGGAAATATTCGGTAGATATTAACATCATAGAGTACAAGATAACTATGCCAAAAACAACAGGTTCGATACATTATATAGAACACCGTTCTCCGATGAAAGACGAGACCGGCGAATATTTGATTCATCCTCAGTTCGTTTATAGCGATATTTATGATTTTAAGGATATGACAAAGGGAATGCGGCATCATCACCAGATGACGCCAGCCCAATTTGTGGCAGCCATCGAATCCATCAAGGACGAGACGATGTTGGCTCTCTCCCAAGGTATGGAAGTGAAGATAGGAAATATGCTTGTCATTCGTCCGAAGCTAAAGTTACGGGAACACAAGGATGAAAATGGTAATTATTATCACAAGGTTTATCATGAAGGTGAGCGCATACCTGCCAGTGAGGTGGTATGTTCCGGTTTTGAGGTGCGAACCACCAAGGAGTTTGACAAGGACTTTTTCATAGAGTATGATAGTAAATGCAGCCGTAGTCCTTGGAAAACAAAAGCTTTTGCGCAAGACCCAGAGCAAGAATGGCAGGTTATCACCAGTTATTGCAAGGAACATGGTTTTATAACGGTCAAGAACTTCCGTCTTTTGTTGGGTGTAGCAGACTATCATGCTCGCCAAGTGCTTGATGGTTATTGTGAAGGAGATTTTCCGAAGATGGTTCGCGAGAAGGTGGGTGCCACTTATTTGTATCGTGTAATAGGGGAGTGAAATCATGCGATTGTAGAGTAAAAGGTATCTTATTTAAGAGTAATAACCAATACTTATGGGATGAAACGTATGCTCCCAATCTTTAGTACATACGTAAAAAGAGTTTTTGACGGCTGTCAAAAACTCTTTTGGTTATTCTCGAAAGCTCTTTTGACGGTAGTGAAAAACTATCGGAACTTTACTTCTTTATGTGTGAACCTCTTCTGCTACGCTTGTGGCATATTGTTAATCTTCTACAGGAAAGCCCCCAATTATAGTAGGAAAGCACTATTATTTATGAAAAGAATTCTGAGATTCGAAAGTAACGAGACTTAAATTGTCTTAAAATTACATGATTGTATTAATATTTTCTATCATTTTTTTATTTTTTCTCAATTAATTTCTTTAATTTTGCAATCGGATTGTATAGCCAGACTGCAATTGTCGTTATAAGGCGAGTTCTTAAAAAGTGTATGGGAGGCTTGTTTGTAAGGCAATAGATGAATGCAAAATTTGTAGATATTGGCAGCCAGATGACATAAGTATAGTCTGGTCATATACTCAGGTAGCTTATCGAATCCTTATGGATTATGTCAAGATATATTCTGATAAATCCGTCTTAAAAGACTGGGTTCCTTTGTTCGATACAACAGCATTGGCTCGTTTTTGGTATGAATATCCTGATAGTTGTAATTATGCTCATACAAGGCAGAGAATACGTCAGTTCATAGTAGAAACTTTAGACAAAATGTTGGATAAACATTTGAAATCGTTTCCTTTTTGGTATTGGCATTCTCCTCAAGAATTGATAGATACATATTCTTTGGATGATTTAATAGATGTTCTTGAAGTTGAAGATGACGCAGAGTTTCAAAAGATACTGAAACATATGGTAACACTTCCATATAATGTGAAAGTGAAGAATATATTAAAACACTTCGAGAAGTATGACGAACAGACTGTTGTAGAATTATCACAACAGTTACTGGCTAAGTACAAGAAAATCATATAAGACTATCTTGTAAATGATATCAAGTAGCATTCATGCTCTATATAGCTTTAATAGTAATTATAATTAAAAGTTGTGCCCGACACGGACAAAGGGTATAATATTATGGATGTAATTTACAAAGTGCTAAGTTTTATAGACAAAAATCAGAAAAACAGAAAATTGCGAAATTGTCAAATACAGCGATGTGTAAGATACTTGTTGTTTTTACTTTTCGCTTTTATGTCCAATTATGCTTTATGTCAACAAAGGCATTACTATGAGGGAGGTTTTTTCGAGAAAAAAGGTAAAATCTGGTATGAATATAAGGACACCAACCCTCAAAAACCAGTAAATTGGTTCACGGAGGCTTATGACAATGATAACTTCTATGTAGGAGACAATGGAAATTGTAAAATTGCAATACCCAAAGATACCAAAAATAATTTTCTATTGCAATATAAAAACTCTAAGGAGTGGGTATTTAAATATAGAAGTAAAGCCGTTAGGAAAAAAAATGAATATACGAGCAACTCATGTTCTGGAAAAATTAAAAGTGTATCTGTTAATGAGCAAAGTAATGGGGTTGTAATTTCTGTTGGTTTCACAATAAATGATTTTAAGGATGAGACGGGGACGGTGTGTGCTTATTTCTATTCTAAAAATGGCGATAAAATTTTAGCTGAACAATCTTCTTTCTCTACCTCGGATAACCAATTCGCGAAAAGTGAGCGATATACTCCTATATATAAGAATACTGCTTATAACGACTTTAAAATTTTAATTCCTTGGTCGGAGATGCATAAGGCGAAAATGCCAAATAGCGCATTTAAAATAAAGGTTGTTTTGCGAGGAAGAAATCAAACGTTAGATTATCGTTTTTCTCAAGATTTCTTATTTACGGATATTTCTTATAATTGTATTTGTGGTTCTCAAAGAAAGTGTCCTTTGTGTTTTGGAACTGGGTATTTAATGGGAGTGGTTCAGTGTAGTTCTTGCTATGGAACAGGTAAGTGTACTAATTGTCATGGAGAAGGCATCATTTATTGTTGTGGTATAATTCCTGCAGGACAAACCAATTCTCCTGCTAGCTATATTCAACCAAGAATGTCTGATATTAATACTTCAACAAGTGTTCCAGATCGTACAGGTGGAGTTCAAACATATAATGAAAAGTGTACATTTTGTAATGGAACAGGTAGGAATCCTTTGTGTGATTTTCCACCAGAATATACTAGTAAAATAGAAACATATCGTTATTGTGAAGTTTGTAAAGCTACATTGAAGTACCATACGCATGGTTCTTGTCCCTCTTGTTTGGGAAAGGGATATACCCAAAGAATGAAATATTTAAAGTAACGAATGCCGAAGGGTTACTTTATTTAGTTTTATTGCATACATATACAAAAACTAAAAGTTGTGCGCGACACATATAGCGTATAAGGTTATGAAGAAAATACTATTTTTGGTAGCAATAGCTTTGGGGTTGTATGCTTGTGAAAATTCTTCAAGTAGTAGTTCTGGTAGCTCTTATAACTCAACAAGTAGCTATAGTGATGACGAAGAGTCTTCTGAGGAAGAATCAGAGAGTGGAACTCAGGCGAGTGCTACTCAAATGGTTAGATGCCCGATGTGTGGAGGAACTGGCATTTATGAGTTTATGCCTGGTGATGTGGTGGCTCCTCGTGAAACTTGTATAGGATGGGTAGTGGGACTGTGACTCCAGAGCTGGCTCGGGAACTTGTTAATGGTAAGGCACAAGTGGATGCCATGATGGGAGGTGGTGGCTCTTCTAATGGCACTGGTGGAAGTGGAAAAAGTGCTGCACAGCTAGAGCTGGAGCTAAAGAAGGCTTGTGAAACTTTGGCTGGTATGGAATACAATAGAGACATGTGCTCTAGTGTGACTCTTCGTGCTCAGTATGATAGGATGATTGCTGAACAGAAACAGAGAATTGAAGAACTTAGAACTCAATATTATAAAGCTTCTTATTGATTTATGAATAATTTTATAAAAGTATATCACTAGTGTCCCGTTTAAACGGGACACTAGTGACATCAAAACTAAAAAGGTGTTGTTCTCTTCTCCATGCAGTGCATCTGAGTTTTATTATCTTGGCAGATGGAAAAACTTGCATCTTTTTTCAAGTTCTGATACAATTTGCTTCTCTGATGGAAAATGTATAGGGCTTCAAGATGATGTGCTTTGTCGCAAAACTAAGAAAGATGGTGTGGTGGCATTGATGGCAGGAGCGCAGACAACGGATGTTTCGTTCGGTGACTTATACAATGCAAAGAAGACGGAGAATACCACAGATGAATCTGTAGAAAGATGGACAAAGGACTATTACATCAAACCAAGGAGCAAGTTTGAAAGGATGGAAGCTGGGTTTAGTGTAGATTTGGATATACCGAAAGGTGATATGGAGTCTGATAAAGCTATCCGTGAATGGATGATGGCTACTATTAGGGATGATGCGTTTTATCTGTTGGAAAACAAAGGGGGTATTCCTGTTGGCAAGTGTGGGTCGCTAAAGGATTTGCTGCATTCTTTGGATGGATATGGTGTGTTGTGGGAGAAACTTTGTCGTGCAGAAAATCAAATCGAAGATACTTTGGTGGTAAGGATGACTTGCGATATAAAAGTGAGGAAGGTGGCTGACAGTGATGATTACGCCACTTATCATTATTGGGCAAGTCTCTATAATGGCGGATTTCACGATTTACCTCGTGAGTATTACATCACATACGATAAGCGAAGAGGAGAATTACTCGATGTCAGCAATTCGGTGAAAACATCTATGTTGCAACAATTCAGACATTTGACATTGGAGAGTTTGAAGAAAGGATATGATTTCTGTTATGAGAAAGAAAGTTCATGGGAGGATTTTACACATAGTATATTCTCGTTCCATTGTCCTGTGATCGATACTGGAGGTGTGGATGATGTTATGCGGTCATGTCTAGTTCACAATTATTCTTGCGATGATTGGGCAGGATGGAAAGGCTACAACGAAAAGCCCTTCACAGAGAAGGACTTCCCTTTGACTCATTTTGCTGTGCTGCCAGAGGGTGTTGTCTTGACATATCACCCTTATCAGATTGATAGTTTTGGGGCAGGTGAATATCATGCTGTTATACCTTTCAAGGATGCTAACAAATGTTTGATGTTCGATTATTCCAAGCATGAGGACTTGAAACCAAAGTTACAGAGGTTCATCAAATAACCTATAATTATGGTGTGATGGATGGCATATTGGAAAGAATGCTCAGAATAAGATAACAGACAACAAAGCTTCGAATGAAGCATGATCTTTAAAACAATCTTGTAGGTGAGGTTCTGAAAGGCAAAGGTATAAAAGTGAAATAAGAAAACTTTAAAGGTTGTGCCCGACACGAACTAAGGGTATAGAGTTATGGCATGTGTTCGTTATAATTCTCCTATCCGTGTTTACGGTGTGGAGTTTGAGGATATTTATGAGGTGATTCGCTATTCTGGTAGTGGAAAGGCGAAGGATGGGGTGTATGTGGATGATGATTCACAACGTTATCCTTGCTTCGACTATGAGGATTATGCTTCCGAGAATCGGTATTACTGGAACTTCGTGTTTGCCAAGTCTAAAAAGGAGTTGGAGAAGAAGATGGAGGCTTTGAGGAAAATGGATTCCAGTACAAACTACGATAAGCTGACGGAAGGCTTGGCTCCTATGATTTATTGGGGTGGTGATACGAACATTCAGGTGTTCACGACGGACAATATGGATGGCTCTAAATCTCCTAAGAAATCATTTGGTGAATTGCTGGATATGCTCTTCAAATTCTGACAGTACGGTTGATATGTACAATCCAGAGATGAATACCTTGGACATACGTTCGAATGGTCTTTACCCCTCGAATGTGTTGAGCAATCTGTGCAGCAATGGATTCCGATTCGACGGAATGGTGTGTGGCAGTATGGAGGGCTTCTTGCAATCGTTGAAGAGGCAAGACCTTGACAAGCAACGCCAGATATGCAGTATGAAGGGAGGTAATGCCCGAAAAATGAGTGTTACTTCTTGGCAGACAGACCAAATCGTATGGTGGAAAGGACATGCCATCGACCGCCAAGGCAAGGAATTTCAGAGTCTGATACGACAGGCGTATCAGGCGATGTTTGACCAAAGTGAGCGTTTCCGTGCTGCGTTGATGCAGACGAGGGGGATGACGCTTGTTCACTCTACAGGTGAGAGTAATCCATTCAAGACAATACTTACCTCCAAGGAATTTTGCGATATTCTCACAGAGTTGCGTGAAAGTTATGACCGACGAGATAAAACGCAGGAACTGAAGGACAAGTCTATTGATGGAAAAATATGGATAAAAATGTATAAATCTCGAAACTCTATGTCACTACAAGATAAAATACGTGGCTCGCTCATTGGGGGAGCTATTGGTGATGCCCTTGGCTATCCTGTGGAATTTGTCAACTCTTTCGAGGGAATACAGAAGCGTTATGGGGAGCATGGTATCACGAAGTTTGATACGACTCAATGGAGTATGGATGTCCAAGACAATAACGGTAAAGCTGTCATTTCTGATGATACGCAGATGACTTTATTTACTGCTAATGGATTGTTGAATGCAGCCAAAAATAAAAGCAATCCTAACTACCAGTATGGTATATGTATGGCTTACATCGAATGGTATCTTACTCAGATTGGCAAGAAATCGGGTAAGTACAAGGATTGTTGGATTGCCAAACTCCCAGAGTTGAATAAGCGTCGTGCTCCTGGACAAACTTGTATGGAATCTCTGTACTCATTATACAAAGGTTGGGAACCGCAAAATAATAGCAAAGGGTGTGGAGGTATCATGCGTATAGCTCCTATCCCTTTGTTTGCTGCCGTTAATAAGAGAATGTCTATCACGGATGCCATGAAGTTGGCTGCGAGTGCTTCAGAGATAACTCATCAGCATCCATTGGGTTTTCTGCCATCGGCTTTGGAATCTTACATCATCTATAATTTGATGGAAAAGGAAGAAAGTTCTTTGATAGATTTTAAAAACTATGTGGATGATGGAATGGCTATATTGCGTGTCATGTTTCCTGAGCATGATATACATGTAGGGGAGTTGAAAAGTTTGATAGAAAAGGCTATCAAACTTGCGGATAACTCCTTGTCTGATGTGGAAAACATCGAGAATATTGGTGGCGGCTGGACAGCGGAAGAAACTTTAGCCATTGCTGTATATTGCATAGTAAAGTATTATGGCGATTTTGAAAAGGCGGTCATTGCTGCAGTCAATCATGGTGGGGATAGTGATTCTACTGGTGCCGTTTTGGGTAATATCCTTGGAACTATAGTAGGGTATGATGCTTTGCCACAACATTTCAAAGAAAATATAGAACTTCACGATGTGATTCTTCATATGGCGGATGAATTGTTACAGGTATGAGAGGGCAGCTTTTATCCTTCAGGGCGTAAAAATATTTGGTAAGGTTGGATATGTTCTTCAAATTCTGATACGACTGACGTACCAAGCTGTTTTATTAAAATAGCTAAAAATAGAACAGAAAAACAAGAAAAAGTTCGTTTGCTGTTCTAATTTTTACTATTTTTGCACTATGATATTGGATTTAGAACATATAGGTAACATACCAGTCAGTACTTCGGTAATAGCTTCGTTGTTTACAAATATTGAAGCAGGAAATCAGAAAGTGCGCAATCTTGAGGCGGCTCATAAGATTATCCGCCTCAAGAAGGGGCTTTATGTGGTCTCTCCAAATGTGTCTCGTGTTGCTCTATCCACAGAACTTGTTGCCAATCATCTTTATGCTCCTTCATACGTATCAATGCAGACGGCTTTGCGTTATTATGGCTTAATCCCAGAAGCTGTATATACTACCCAGTCGATGACACTAAAGCATTCTCGTTGTTTTGATACTCCAGTAGGACGCTTTGAGTATAAGAACATGTCAAGAGAAGCTTTTCCCATAGGAATCACAAGCATCAATAGGCAGAGTTACGCCTTTCTGATGGCAACCCCCGAAAAAGCACTTTGCGATTTGATTGCTAATTCTCCCAAGGTTAATTTACGCTATCTGAAAGATGTTGAGGTCTATTTGGAAGAGGACATCCGAATGGAAATGGATGATTTTAAGAATATGGACATAAGCATATTTGAGCGATACGCTCAGGTTGGCAAGAAGTCTAAATCCATAGAAACTCTAATTAAATATTTAAGAAAATGAGTACAAACGAAATATTCAATCAAATGCTTTCGGGCTATGATATAACGACTGAGCAGCAAAAGCGCAATGCTATCTTTGAGGTCAATCAGCAGGTTATTCTTGCAGGTCTTTATAATGGTGGCTTTTTCAATGAGGCTGCTTTCTATGGTGGAACATGTTTGCGCATATTCCATGGATTGCAGCGTTTCTCAGAGGATATGGATTTTTCCTTGCTTGCTCCAAATGAGAACTTTGACTTTACCCAATACTTTCAGCCTATCATTGACCAATTCGCGTTGGTGGGCAGAGAGGTTGAAATCAGAAAGAAGGACAAGAAGAATTTTGGCAAGGTGGAGTCTGCCTTTCTGAAAGACAACACAGATGTATATGATATTACATTTCAAACGGAGAAATCTGTTAAGATAAAGATAGAAGTTGATACTCAACCTCCTTTGAAATTCCAAACAGAACAGAAGTTGCTTCTGCTCCCCCAATCTTTCATGACACGATGTTTCACTTTGCCAGTCCTCTTTGCAGGAAAGATGCACGCCTTGGTATATCGTGCTTGGAAGAACAGGGTAAAGGGACGTGACTGGTATGACTTCGAATGGTATGTTCGCCATAATATCCCTCTTGACTTTACCCATTTGTGCGAAAGAGCCTTGCAATTCGATCAGGAAGAGCTTGACAAGGAAACTTTCCTGCAAAAGTTGAACGAACGACTTGTTACTGCGGATATGAATCAAGTAAAGGCTGATGTTTTGCCTTTTGTGAGAAATCCAAAAGAGTTGGATATTTGGTCGAATGACTATTTTTTGCAATTAGCTAAGATGATTAGATTTGAATGAAAATAACTGAGCCCACTTTGTATCTTGCCAGTCTTGAGCTGCATGGCATTGTGGTTACAGGTCAATGCCAGTTCTTTCCTGATATTCGCAGATGCGGCGGCGAAACAGATAATAGGTATCTATTGATGGAGTCACATCTGTCAGAAGTTCCATGCCGAGAGCCTTCCTGGTAAGAAGGCATCATTATGAGGATGCCTTCTTCGTTTTCTCATTCTATTACCCAGTCTGTGATGTTCCTTGTCGTGCCGTCAAAGTTGACGCCTACCTTGGTAATTGGCTTCTCGCTTAAAGCGAAACGCTGGCGGTAGTTCTTGAGGTTGATCTGCTGCATTGCAGTCTGGGCATCCTGATTAAGTTTCAATTCTATGAGGTAGAGATTGGTCTTGGTCAGGAGAACAATATCAACTCTGCCTTTTGGGGTATGTACCTCCACATCTACAAGATAGTCAGTGAGCAAAGTTTAAATGAAGAATAACATCTTTTACCTCTTTGTTTGGAATGTCGAGGGTATAATGATTATACTCCTGGTTGTAATCTTTGATGGTGATGTAACCACTTTGGTAGAGTAATGGCATGATGGTCGTCATGTTACCACTGGTATGAGTCATGTGGTAGATATATTCCGTCTTGTCTATATAGAGTTTATCTTCCTTGCGGATTCTCTCAAATGTCTGTATTCCTAAGGGATATAGTTTTCTTGCCATAAGCATCTAAGTCTTTTTTTCTGCCGACAAAGTTAACATTATTATTTGGAATATGCAAAATTTCCTTGATTTCTTTTGCGTAACAACTTTTTTTGTGTAATTTTGCACAAATTATCAAGAAATGATATTTGAAATATAATTTAATTAGTGATGAGAAAACGTTTCATACATATTTTGTGGGCGCTTCTTGCTGGAGGTATTGTTTCTGCAATTGTTGGATTCTTTGCCATTTGGTTTGGCTGGATTGGCTATATGCCGGATATTGAAGATTTGCAGAATCCGATCAACCGCTTTGCGACTCAGGTATATTCTTCTGACGGTAAGGTTATCGGTACATGGAATCTGAATAAGGAAAACAGAATTGTGATACCTTATAAGAAAATGTCACCTTATCTGGTTCAGGCTTTGGTGGCTACTGAGGATGAACGATTTTATGAGCACTCTGGTATTGACTTCAGAGCGCTGGGTCGTGCTATCATCAAGCGTGGTATTTTGGGGCAGGCTAATGCTGGAGGTGGTTCCACCATTACTCAGCAGTTGGCTAAGCAGTTGTATAGTAGTACTGCGCAAAGTGCTGCTCAGCGAATGCTCCAGAAACCAATAGAGTGGGTCATTGCCATCAAGTTGGAACGTTATTATACCAAAGAGGAGATTATTGCTCTCTATCTCAATTATTTTGATTTTCTGCATAATGCTGTCGGTATCAAGACGGCAGCTAATACCTATTTTAATAAGGAACCGAAGAATCTGACGGTGTGCGAAGCTGCTACTTTGATAGGTCTTTGCAAGAACCCATCGCTCTTCAATCCGGTACGTTATCCTGAACGTGCCAAGGAGCGTCGTAATGTTGTTCTCTCGCAGATGGTGAAGGCTGGTTATATGGACCGTGCTGAGTATCAGAACTATTCAAGTGAACCTTTGACGCTGAACTTCCATCGTACTGATCATAAGGATGGTACGGCTACTTATTTAAGGGAATTCTTGCGCCGGTACATGATGGCAAAACGCCCTGTTCGTACAGACTATCCTTCGTGGAACAATGTGCAGTTTGTTGCCGATTCCATAGCCTGGGATACAGATCCTCTCTATGGCTGGTGCAATAAAAATTTCAAGAAAGACGGTTCGCCATATAATGTTTATTCAGATGGACTGAAGGTGTTTACTACCATCGATAGTCGTATGCAGAAGTATGCTGAAGAGGCTGTTTGTCAGCATGTTGCCCGTTATCTTCAGCCAGCTTTTGATAAGGAAAATAAACCAAAGCCAAGTTCTCCTTATTCAGATAAGTTGACTCCTCAGCAGATACGTTATATTCTGAACCGTTCTATTACCCAGAGTGAGCGCTGGCGTACGATGAAGGCCGCGGGATGCACACCAGAGGAAATCAAAGAGGCTTTCCGCAAGAAAATTGAAATGACGGTGTTCACTTATCATGGAGATATTGATACCTTGATGAGTCCGCTCGATTCCATCAGATATTACAAAGGCTTCCTGCGTAGTGGTTTCATGAGTATGGATCCGAAGACTGGAGCTGTCAAGGCTTATGTGGGCGGCTTGGATTATCCTCATTTCATGTATGATATGGTAAGCTTAGGTAGGAGACAGGTGGGTTCTACTATCAAACCATTCCTTTATAGCTTAGCTATGGAGAACGGATTCACACCTTGTGATTATGCTCCTAACAGACAGCGGACATATATAGTTGGCGGAAGGCCTTGGACTCCTCGTAACGTGAGTCATGCCCGTTATGGACAGATGGTGCCATTGAAGTGGGGATTGGCGCAGAGTAACAACTGGATTAGTGCTTATCTGATGAGCAAGTTGAATCCAAACCAGTTTGTTCAGATTCTCCATGACTTCGGTATTCATAATCCTGATATTCATGCATCCATGAGTCTCTGTCTCGGTCCTTGTGAAGTGAGTGTGAGCGAGATGGTGAGTGCCTATACGGTATTTGCCAATCATGGTATCCGTACAGCTCCTATGTTTGTGAGTCGAATAGAGGACAATGAAGGAAATACCATTGCTACATTCCAACCTCGAATGAATGAGGTGATTGGTGCAGCCAATGCAATGAAGATGCTTACGATGCTGATGGGTGTAGTAGATAATGGTACTGCTGGGCGTTTGCGCTATCGTTATAATTTCCAGGGACAGATAGGTGCCAAGACTGGTACAACCAACAATAATAGTGATGGTTGGTTTATCGGTTTCACTCCGCAGTTGGTAAGCGGCTGTTGGGTGGGTGGTGAAGACCGTGATGTTCATTTTGACAGAGGACAGATGGGACAAGGTGCTACGATGGCGCTTCCTATATGGGCTATCTTCATGAAGAAGGTGTATGCTGACAGGTCATTAGGTATAGATCCAATGGCAAAGTTTGATCTTCCGGAAGATTATAATCCTTGTGGTCGGAAGACAGAAGAGGATGATTTTACTGAAAATGGAATTGATGAGGTTTTTGAATAATACCTTGTCTTCCTGATAAATATGTATCCCACGATTATGCAGAAATAGATGAGGCATAATTGTGGGATATTTATTTTTATCCCATCAATGCTTGCTCCTGGCAGCATAGTTGTGAGTTTTAATGCCGTATTCGTTGCTTGGGTGATACTGATGAGTCCATTTGCTGCAAAGTGTAGAAGCGGTTCTGACAGTAAACTCATCAGGGGTATATGGGTAAGAAGTGTAAGCAGGAGAATGGCGGCAGATAACCAAAGGATTACTGTGGCTGCAGGGATGGCTATGAAACCGGTGAAAAGTGCATAGCATGAGATGCGACCAAAATAATAGATGATGAGTGGCATGGTGCCGATTTGAGCGGCTATGGAAATGCAGAGCATACTCCAGGGCCATCGGGTATAAAAATGACTGGTACTGCAAAGGCCTTCAAGAGGCTGGTAGAATAATAGTATCGAATAAACTGCCATAAATGACATTTGAAAACTGATGTCGAATAAGTAGAGCGGATTGTAAATGAGCATGATAACATAGGCAAACGCGAGATTGTTGATAGACAGTGCTTTACGATGGGAAAGCATGGCAAAGCAGCAGATGCTGATCATGGTAGCAGAACGTATAGCACTGGCAGGCATTCCGATGAAGATGACATAAGCCCAAATGGCAGTGATGGAAAGTATGATGGTAGGGATACTGCGTCTTCGTCCTCCTAACAATAGAATGAATAGTTGGAAAATAATTCCGATATGTAATCCGCTGACAGCCAGTATATGACTGGCTCCTGATATCGAATAGATATCTTTGGTTTCTTTAGTCAATGAGGTCTTGTCTCCGAGGGTCATGGCAGAGACAATGGCGAAGTCCTGTTCCTGGATGTTGAGGCTTCGCAATTGTTTTTGGATTGTGTTTCTGCATTCTTGAGTGACTAACATGGTTTTGTCAAATGATGAAAGGTTTTCTTCAGTGATGATTTGTGGCTTATCCTGTTTCTTGTCCAGCTGGTGAGAAGTCAGGACTCCTCCCATACAGAATATGCAGATAAACAGGGAAAGGCATTGGACGTTTATTGTCGATGAAGAGCGTTTGAGAAGATAGAATGAAATACCCCATGACAGCAGTGCTGCCACCAGCCAATAGATGGTGTCAATGTAGCCGTATCCCATCTTTGCGATGAGAATTCCGATGGTTAGGATGATGCTGATGTGCATCAGGGGTGTTATCTGTGGGGACTTTTTCTTTCGCATGTTATTTTGCTTTGAAATCTATCTTCTAAATGAAAAAGTTTCTGTTTTCGCTGGAAAAATCGCATTAAACTTTTAATAAGTGCAAATATACGAATATTTTTTCGTCTAAGTCTGTTTTTTTTTGTATTTTTGCAAAGTTTTAGAGAAAATCATAAAAAGTCGAAGTGCAGGAGGTGCTTCGATGTGAATTTTGAGAATACAAATAAAATCATTATAATGAACGTTTCTTATAAATGGCTTAAAGAATACGTCGATTTCGACTTGACTCCTCAGGAAGTTGCAGACGCGCTGACTTCTTGCGGTCTGGAAGTTGACGCTTTGGAAGAAGTTCAGTCTATCAAAGGTGGACTGAAAGGTCTTTACGTGGGTAAAGTGTTGACATGCGAGATGCATCCTAACAGCGATCATCTTCATGTAACAACTGTTGACCTGGGCAAGGGTGAGCCTCAGCAGATTGTCTGTGGTGCGCCAAATGTTGCCGCTGGTCAGAAGGTTATCGTAGCAGACTTAGGTTGTGTACTTTACGATGGTGACCAGAGTTTTACTATCAAGAGAAGCAAGCTCCGTGGAGTTGAGAGCCTTGGTATGATTTGTGCTGAGGATGAGATTGGTGTGGGTACAGACCACGCTGGTATTATTGTTCTCCCAGAGGATGCTCCAGTAGGTCAGCCTGCTGCTGAGTATTATCATCTTGAGAGTGATTGGCTGATTGAGATTGATATCACTGCCAATCGTGCAGATGCACTGGGTCACTGGGGTGTTGCCCGCGACCTCTATGCTTGGTTGAAGCAGAATGGTTATCAGACCAGTCTTCATCGTCCTTCTTGCGCTGAGTTTGTCGTAGATAACGAGGACCTGCCTATTGACGTAGAGATTCAGAATGCTGATGCTTGCAAGCGTTATGCATGTGTAAGTATCACAGATTGCGAAGTAAAGGAAAGTCCAAAGTGGTTGCAGGATAAGTTGAATATCATCGGCTTGCGCCCAATCAACAATATCGTGGATATTACCAACTATATCATGATGGCATATGGTCAGCCATTGCACTGTTTTGATGCAGACATGGTAACCGGTCATAAGATTGTAGTTCGTACCCAGCCAGAAGGAACTAAGTTTGTTACCCTCGATGGTGAGGAACATACACTTGGTGAGCACGATTTGAGCATCTGCAATGCAGAAGAGCCAATGTGTATCGCTGGTATCTTTGGCGGTAAGGGTTCTGGTACATACGAGACCACCAAGAATGTAGTTCTGGAAAGTGCTTATTTCCATCCAACCTGGATTCGCAAGAGTGCACGTCGTCATGGTTTGAGTACAGATGCCAGCTATCGTTTTGAGCGTGGTGTTGATCCAAACGGACAGATTTATGCTTTGCAGCAGGCTGCTATTCTCTGTAAGCAACTTGCAGGTGGTAAGATTTCCATGCAAATCAAGGATGTTTATCCAGAGCCTATTCAGGATTTCCCTGTTCGCTTGAACTATGAGTACGCTCATCGTCTCATCGGTAAGGAAATCGGTGTGGAGACTATCAAGAACATTGCTACATCCCTGGAGATGAAGATTGTGAAGGAGGATGCTGAAGGCATCGATCTCCTTGTTCCTCCATTCCGTGTAGATGTTCAGCGTCCTTGTGATGTAGTAGAGGACATTCTCCGTATCTATGGTTATAATAATGTAGAAATTCCTACCCAGTTGAAGAGTTCTTTGACAGTTCAGGGAGAGGAAGACAAGCATTATCATACTCAGAATATCGTAGCAGAGCAGTTGGTGGGTGAAGGTTTCATGGAAATCCTGAACAACTCTCTTACCAAGGCAAGCTATTATACAGATTTGGAACTCAATGCTTATCCTGATGAGCATACTGTTAAGATCATGAATCCATTGAGTACTGATCTCGGTGTGATGCGTCAGACTATGCTCTTTGGCGGTTTGGAGAGTGTTTCTCGCAACATCAATCACAAGAGTCAGAATCTGAAGTTCTTCGAGGTTGGTAACACTTATATATATAATAAGGAGAAGTGGGATGCTGAGAATCCTATCAAGGGTTATACTCAGGAGGGTCATATTTCTCTTTTTATTACCGGTAAGCGTGTAGAGGGCAACTGGGCTCATGCTGATGAGCAGAGTAGCATTTACGAGTTGAAGGCTGTGGTAGAGAATATCCTTCGTCGTGTTGGCATGCCTGCCAATAACATTGTGATTAAGCATAGTGACAACAATATCTTCTCTAAGGGTGTACAGTATGAGACACGTGCAGGTAAGGTATTGGTAGAGTTGGGTATCTTGAGTCTCAAATTGAAGAAGGCTTTTGATATTGAGCAGGATGTATTCTATGCTGATGTGCATTGGGACAACCTGATGAAGGCCATCAAGAAGGTGAACCTCACCTATACTGATATCAGTAAGTATCCTTCAGTAAGCCGCGATCTGGCTCTCTTGGTAGATAAGAGTGTACAGTTTGAGCAGATTGAGCAAATCGCTCGTCAGACAGAGAAGAAACTTCTGAAGAGTGTCGTTCTCTTTGATGTCTATGAAGGTAAGAACTTGCCAGCTGGCAAGAAGAGTTATGCTGTCAACTTCATTCTTCAGGATGAAGAAAAGACTTTGAATGACAAGCAGATAGACGCAATCATGAAGAAGTTGATTGCCAACCTGACAGGCAAGCTCAATGCAGAGTTAAGATAATATTTTAAACAAAACGATAAACATTTTTAAAATTTATTCCAATGGGAAGAGCATTTGAATATCGTAAAGCTACAAAGCTGAAAAGATGGGGCCACATGGCCAAGACATTTACTAAGTTGGGTAAGCAGATTGCTATTGCTGTGAAGGCAGGCGGTCCAGAACCAGAGAACAACCCATCATTGCGTGCTATCATCGCTAACTGTAAGCGTGAGAACATGCCTAAGGATAACATCGCTCGTGCCATCAAGAACGCTTGTGGCAAGGATACCAGCGATTACAAGGAAGTAACATACGAGGGATATGGCCCTCACGGAGTGGCTGTCTTCGTTGATACTTTGACAGACAACACTACACGTACTGTTGCTGACGTTCGTTCTATCTTCAACAAGTTCAGCGGAAACTTGGGTACAACAGGTTCTCTGTCTTTCCTCTTCGACCACAAGGCTGTGTTCACATTCAAGAAGAAGGAAGGTCTGGATATGGACGAGATGATTCTCGACCTGATTGACTACGGCGTAGAGGACGAGTTCGATGAGGACGAGGAGAACAACGAAATCACTATCTACGGTGCTCCTACAAGCTTCGGCGAGATTCAGAAGCACCTGGAGGCTGAGGGCTTCGAGGTAACTGGTGCTGAATTCACCTACATTCCTAACGATTTGAAGGATGTTACTGCTGAGGAGCGCGAGACCATCGACAAGATGATTGAGAAGTTGGAGGAGTTTGACGATGTTCAGACTGTCTATACCAACATGAAGCCAGAAATTCCTGCTGACGCTGAATAAGTTTCCTATGATCAGCAATGAGAATGCAAAGCATCTTACCAAGGTGACTTATCAGACTCATGGTACCTGCTCCAAGTACATCTGCATCAGTGTAGATGAGAATGGAGTCGTACAGGATGCGCAGTTTATCGGTGGTTGTGATGGCAATACCAAGGGCGTTTGTTCCTTGATAAGAGGTATGAAGGCGCAGGAAGTGATTGCCCGATTGAAGGGTATTACCTGCGGCAACAAACCAACAAGTTGTCCAGACCAGTTGGCAACTGCACTTCAGGAAATGGGGTACTAAATGTAAAAGACAGCAATACTGGTCAGTTTCCCAGTAGAAACAATATAAAAGTCCCGGAGAATTAAATCTTTCTTCGGGACTTTTTCTGCTTGTAATCTTTGTCTTATTCTGCTTTTAATCTACGATCTTTTCTGTCTTAATATTTAAAGGTGTCATCCAATAGAACTTCTTTTGGATTTTTAGCAGAATGATAGATGAATCTGAAAGCGAAATGGGCTTCTTTATATTTCTGAAGTCCAGGATTATTGTCTAATGACTGCTTTTGTACATCATAAAGTTTCTTGTGGTTCTGTTTGATGAGTATGACATTATCTGCCTTGTTTCTCAAAGTCATATAATAAATATAGGTACGGGTATTCTTGTCGAATACCGTACTGTCTGTGCGCCCATCATTCACGAAAGGAGTAGGGCATACTTTCTCTGTATATTCCTTAGCCTCTCTTGCTGCTCTGTCTTCAATGCTTTCTGAGCATGAAGCCAACATTGTAATCAACATGATTGGAAAAATAATCTTTTTCATATCTTTCTTTTTAATATTTGTCCTTTATCGTATTTATCCTTTTAATTCTTTTTATTCACAAGTACAATATGCTGTTCTGTATTTGAATTGTACTGAAATTCGGGCACAAAGATAAGTTTTTTTGATGGAATAGCAAAGCAATCTGCTACGTTTTTGTGGGGAAGATTCATCAAATCATACTTTTTCTCATTTTATTTTCTTTTTTCTCTGGTTTTTGCAGTACCTTTGTATTTCAAAATATAATATCTTCAAAAGTATAATATCTTTGAAAGCAATGAAATTTTTTAAGAAAACAAAATCATTAAAGTCAGCTTGTTTGTTGATGTTGATGTTGCTCATCCTGCCTTTGCAGATGTTGGCAGCAGAATTGGGTGAAGCAGGTAAACGGTTAGCGGCTCTTCCTGGTGTGAGTAAAGTGGAACCGCTGCAGAGTACTTGTTTCCCAGAAAAATACGTGTTCTTTATCAAGCAGCAATTAGATGCTAAGAACCCGCAGGCTGGTCAGTTTGAGCAGCGAGTTGTGCTCTGTCATCGCGGTTTTGACCGTCCAACAGTACTTGTTACAGAAGGCTATGATGCCAATTATGCGTTGCATGAGGGATATATAGAGGAACTGTCTAAGCTCTTCGATACCAATATCATTACCGTGGAGTACCGTTATTTTGATAAGTCCATGCCAAACCCTTGCAACTGGGATTATCTGACAGTGGAGAATTCTCTTTATGATTTGCATCATGTGAATGAAGCATTACATGCTTTATATAAGGGTAAGTGGATTGCTACAGGCATCAGTAAGGGTGGTCAGACAACCATGTTCTACCGTTCCTACTTTCCAAACGATGTGGATATTTCTGTTCCATACGTAGCTCCACTCAACAGAAGTGTTGAGGATGGCAGACATGAGAAATTTCTCCAATATGAGGTTTCGACTCCTGAAAACAGACAGAAAGTGCTCGATTTCCAACTTCTGCTCTTTAAGCGCAAGGCAGCTCTTCTTCCTCTGCTTGAGAAATATTGCAATGACAAGCATTATACATTCAATGCACCTTTGGCTGAAATATATGACTTCTCAGTCTTTGAGTATGCGTTTGCTTTCTGGCAGTGGGGCTCTGATATCCAAAAGATTCCTACAAGAGAGGCTGATGATTTAGCAGTATTCAAGTATTGGATGAGTCATTGTGAACCCGATTATTTCTCCAATCAGAATCCTTATTTCTCATTTGATGTGCAGGCAGCTAAAGAATTAGGTTACTATGGCTATTATACAAAACCATTCAAAAGATATCTGAGTATTAAGACGGCAAAGGGATATTTGCATCGGTTGATGTTGCCGAAGGATGCGGAGAACGTGAATTTTTCTCCTGTATTATATAAGCACACAGTAGATTTCTTGAGTAAGAATGATCCTAAGATGGTTTATATTTATGGTTCTATCGACCCATGGAGTGCTTCTGGTATTTATGGACTTCCATTTACGAAGAACAAACACAATTTGCATGTTTATATGTGTCCGGGAGGTTCTCATAAGACCCGTATTCTTTCCTTCCCAGAGCCTACTCGTCAGGAAATTATTGATCTGATTGGTCGTTGGTTGAAAGAATAATAAATTGTCAAGGAAAGTATCACTATCTGAATTGTTTAAATAAAAATCGGTTATCATTAAATTGTCCTATAAAGGAATCGAATTATACGAATATAAAAATCAAACAAAAACGTGTAAGTAATGATGTTTACTTACACGTTTTTGTTGTTTTTGAATATCTGGCTCTGCTGATGTGCCATTTCTATTAAACTCTCGAAGTCATTGCAGAATTCGGTCATCTGATGGTAAAGAAGATTACTGCCTTTATCAGATAACTCATTATCTGGTAATGGACCGGAATTGATGGCAACCGTGAAGATGTTAGCAGCAACACCCGCTCTGACTCCTAATGGAGCATTCTCTACAACGATACCTTCCCATGGTTGAAGATTGCCCGCTTTCTGCAATCCCATCAGGTATGGGTCTGGGTTTGGTTTTCCACGTTTCACGTCATACGCAGTTACAATATGTTCTTCATCCAGAAAATCGCCGAAGTCATTGAGTAGGCGCATGATGAGAGGGCGCTGGCCGCTACCGGTAACCACACCCACTTGCATACCAGCATCCTTAATCTTCTGCATGATTTCCTTAACACCTGGGAAAATTTCTGCCGTTGGCATAGAGTGGAAGATATCCGTCTTTACATCATACATTTTCTGAGCTTCTTCCAGAGATATGTCGATACCTTTCTGTTTTTTCACCATCATCTGGATGGTGTCGATACCTCGTGCTCCCTCTGTGGCATAAGCATCAGCGGCAGTCATGTGGATGTCAAACTGCTTCATAGATTCCTGCCAGGCCACGGCATGATTAGGCATACTGTTGTATAGCACGCCATCCATATCAAAAAGAACGGCTTTAGGGTTGAATTCCCCAAAGCCGTGGTCTT
>ENA-ORRX01000082-ORRX01000082.1-human-gut-metagenome-genome-assembly--contig:-NODE-82-length-32516-cov-5.026_pt1 | contig 32516 bp, 24 predicted proteins | sample MGYA00242186_ERZ509153 | MGnify/ENA primary metagenome ERZ509153 (study PRJEB26280, sample SAMEA2338643) | human gut metagenome | biome: human gut; feature: human-associated habitat; material: faeces... | reverse complement strand
TTTCTGAACGAAATACTGCACCAATTCATATCAACTAATTTTGAACACCTACTTAAGAACAGGAGTTATGGTAGCTTAAGTTCCATGCCGATAACAATTGTGTTGGCATCTTTAAGGTTATTGGCCTTAATAATCTTTTGGGCATAGCTATCGTCTCCATAATATTTACGGGCTATGCGGTAGATGTTTTCGCCTTTTCCTACGCAGTGCGTTTTGGGACGCTGTTGTGTGGACGTTGTTGTGAGTTGGCTTGGTTTAGTTTGGGCTGGCTGCTGCGTCGGAGCGCTTGCGGGCAAAGTCGTATTGGGAGTCTTAGATTCGTTGTTGGGCTGACTTTGCTTTTGATTTGCCTTTTGTGCAGTGTCGGCGTGTGCTACATCTGAATCAGACGCGGGACGAGCAACAGGGACTGGTTGCACCACCTTCGTGGGTACTGGCACTGGTTGTTCGCTCTTCGTTCTGAATATGTAGTTGTCACACGTGGGGCATAGCATACGATAGTAGCCTGCGAAGTAACTTGCCGCCATGAGGGCGAGCATGAGCAGTATGAGTGAGAGCGTTTTCCACCAATTGCGTTTGTGGGGCGACGGCACCTCGTTGTAGGTGTAACCCATTGTAGCATTCGTTGGAGCACTTTCTACAGTTGTTGTCTTGGGGGTAGTCGTGTTAGTCGCTTGAGTATTACTAATAGGAGTGGGTTCGGTCACAACAATGTCCTCTCTGTCGCGGCGCTTGTTGGGGATTGCGGCCGTGTTAGTGGCTTCGGTCTGCGCCGTGGGGGAGGGGGCTTTTGCTTTATTGCCGTCAGTTACAGAGGTGGTCGGTGTAATGTTGGGTTCAGTAGTCGAAGGTTCCTTGTTGAGAGTAGTAGAAGCGACTTCTTCTTCTTGCGTGGGACTGGGGGCTTGGTCTGTAATGATTTCGATAGGCGTTTCGTCGCTGGGACTTTCGTTATCGTTTGGCTCGTCAGCATCGTCAGTTGCTTGCTCAACGTCCTCTGTCTCGCCGTTATCGTTGCTTGCATTGTCCGTGTCGTCGCCACTTTCTAGCTCTTCTACTTCGGTGGTTTCAACCTCGTCGGTTGAAGGGACTGCTTGGTTCTCTTCTATCTCTTCGTCTGCCTCTTCTTCCATTTCTTCGTCAATCACTTCAAACTCCTTGGTGTCAGTGTCGTCGTTGAGGTCGACAGCTTCGAAGTGGGCAAAGGGACGATTGACCAGCTCCTTCATCGTAGAGTCGGGCGTGAACGACACCTTCGTGTGACCGCTAATCTGGAAGCGTTCGCCTGTATTGATGTTGACGCTTTCGCGTTCGCTTACGGCTACGAGTTTGAACGTGCCAAACCCTTTGATTTTGACAAACTTATCGGATTGTAGTCCTTGCTCAATGATGTCGAAAAAAGAGCGCGCGAAGGCATCGGCCGCCTTGCGGTCGATGTCTTCGCGTTGTGCTAAGATTTCAGCGAAGTCTTGTAAACTTAACTTTTTCTTCATTTATCTTATTTTCTCCTTTAGCGTGGTGCTTGGCTTGAAGGCTAACACCAATTTGGGCGGAATGAGTTTGCGTTGTTTCGTGGCGGGATTGACCACTACGCGCTCTAACTTTTTCTTTACCTCGAATGTGCCAAAGCTCTGTACGGAGAGTTGCGTGTCGTCGTCGAGCTTATCGGCTATGGCAGAGGTGAGCGTATTTACCCACTTTTGCATGGCTTGGGCCGTGCTACCATTTTGCGTGGCAAGGGCGTTGATAAAGTCTTTGTTGTTCATGCTTTTCTTCTTACGGGTTGACAAATTAACAAGTAGACATGTTGACGGGTAAGTTACTTTTGATCATGCTTACTCGTCTACTCGTTAACTCTTCAACTAAAAAAATCAACGTACCACTCCAAAGAGGTCGAACTCTTCAGAGTCGGTAATCTCGACTTGGTAAAAGTTGCCAATCGTGAGGGGACGCTCGGCAGACTTAGCTATCAGCACTTCGCAGTCCACTTCGGGCGAGTCGGCCTCAGTGCGGCCAATGTAGTAGTCGCCCTCTTCACGGTCAATGATGACGCGGAGCGTTTCGCCTACTTTCTCTTCAGAGAGTTCAGTGGCGATGTCCTCTTGTAGGAGCATGAGGCGGTCAAGACGCTTTTGCTTTACGTCTTCGGGCACGTCGTCCGTATAGTGCTCGGCAGCATAGGTGCCTTCCTCTTCGCTATAGGCAAATGCCCCCATGCGGTCGAAGCGAGCATCGCGTACGAAGGTCATGAGTTCTTCAAAGTCAGCATCTGTCTCGCCGGGAAAACCTACCATGAGCGTAGTACGAATGGTAATGCCTGGCACTTCGCGGCGCATAGCCGCAAGGAGGTCAATGGTCTCTTGCTTTGTGATGTGGCGTTGCATGCGGGTGAGCATGTTGTCAGAGATGTGTTGCAAGGCGATGTCGAGGTAGTTGCACACGTTGTTATTCTCGCGCATAACGCGGAGCAAGTCCATGGGGAAGTGAGTGGGGTAGGCATAATGCAATCGAATCCACTCCACGCCAGGAATGTGTGCCATTTGTTCGATGAGCTGTGGCAAGCGTTGCTCGTGATAGAGGTCGATGCCGTAATATGTAAGCTCTTGTGCGATAATTTGAAACTCCTTTACGCCTTGCTTCACCAGTTGCTTAACCTCAGTCAAGATGTCGTCCATGGGGCGGCTCTTGTGTTCGCCTGTAATAATAGGTATAGCGCAGTAGGCGCAGTGGCGATTGCAACCTTCAGATATTTTAATATAAGCGTAGTGGGCGGGAGTCGTAATCGTGCGCTCTGTCTCGCTATTGGTGGTAGAAGGTTGCGTGAGTGTGTTGTCACCGTCGGCAGCAGCAAGGTCGTTGAGCAACTCTTTCCAATTAAACTTGCCGTAGAACTTGTCTACCTCGGGTATTTCGGCACGCAACTCGTCCATGTAGCGTTCTGACAGGCAGCCCATTACGTATACGTGGTTGAGTTCACCATCAGTCTTCAGGTCGCAAAGTTCGATAATCTCGTTGATGCTCTCTTCCTTGGCCGATGCAATGAAGCCGCAAGTGTTGATGACGGCTATGTCGCCATGTGTCGTTTCGGGGTTGTGATATACCTTTATGTCGTGCTCTTTAAAGAGGTTGATAAGGCTTTCAGAGTCGACAAGGTTTTTCGAACACCCCATGGTGATGATGTCGACAGTATGCTTGTAAGAGTTGTTTGCTTGATTGTTGCTCATCTTGTTAGTTTGTTGTGTCGGGCGTGCTTTATAGTTCGGTACCTTCAAAGAGGGAGTTGACGAAGTCTTTGCGGTTGAAGGGTTGAAGGTCGGTCATCTTTTCACCTAGTCCGATGTACTTTACGGGTACTTTGAGTTGGTGAGAGATGCCGATTACTACGCCGCCCTTTGCCGTACCGTCCAGTTTGGTGATAGCGAGCGAGGTGACGTCGGTGGCCTTAATGAACTGTTTGGCTTGTTCGTAGGCGTTCTGTCCTGTGCTGCCGTCGAGTACGAGCATAATTTCGTCAGGGGCAGAGGGCACGACCTTTTGCATTACCTTCTTAATCTTGGTAAGTTCGTTCATCAAGCCAATCTTATTGTGTAGGCGGCCTGCGGTGTCGATAATCACTACATCGGCTCCTTGTGCTTTGGCCGAGTTGACAGTGTCGTAAGCTACGCTGGCAGGGTCGCTACCCATTTGTTGTTTGATGACGGGTACTCCTACGCGCTCGCCCCAAATGACGAGTTGCTCAACGGCTGCGGCACGGAACGTGTCGGCAGCGCCGAGTACGACTTTCAACCCAGCTTGCTTAAATTGGTAGGCTAACTTACCAATGGTGGTAGTCTTGCCCACACCATTTACGCCTACGACCATGATCACGTAGGGACGGTGGTCGGTAGGGATTTGAAAGCCTTCGGCATCGTCGTTACCGCTTTGGGTGAGTAGGGCACCAATTTCTTCTTTAAGAATGTTGTGCAGTTCGGCTGTGCTGACATACTTGTCGCGTGCTACGCGCTCTTCAATGCGGTGAATAATGTCGATGGTGGTGTCGGTGCCAACGTCAGAGGTGATGAGAATCTCCTCAAGTTGGTCAAGCACTTCATCGTCCACCTTGCTCTTACCAGCAATGGCACGTGTGATCTTGCCGAATATGCTGGTTTTGGTTTTTTCCAGTCCGGCATCGAGAACTTCCTTTTTCTCCTTTTTTGAAAAAATGCTAAATAGACCCATGAGTAAACTTATATTTTATCACCTTCCGAGGGTTGTGACAATCACTTTGTCAGTACAAACAAATACGGAAGAATAATTAGTGGGCTTTGCCCTAAAATATTTTTGCAAACTTACGAAAAAAATACTGAAAGATATTTGTTTCAGCAATAGAAATGTAGTGTGTACGCTAATGAAGGATAAAAATAAAAACGGGGCAACCGTGAAGTTTGCTCCGTTTTTATGCTTGTTCTTTTTATTTAGCCAAGGTGCGGCGTGCGCGACGCTTGGGTTTCTCTTCAGCGGGCTTTTCGATTTTAACGCCTGCCAATTCGGGGTCGATCATGATACGGCCGCAGTATTCGCATACGATGATTTTCTTACGTGTGCGAATGTCGAGTTGACGCTGAGGCGGAATCTTGTTGAAGCAACCACCGCAGGCACCACGCTGAACGTAAACGATGCCCAATCCATTGCGAGAGTTCTTACGAATGCGCTTGAAGGCAGCCAAGAGGCGAGGCTCGATTGTCTGTTCGATGTTCTTAGCCTTTTCGCGAAGCTTTTCTTCTTCGGCTTTTGTCTCGGCGGTGATGTCGTTCAGACTTCTTCATGTCGAGGTCGGCACGGCGTTCCTCTAATTGGCGCTTAGCAGCTTCGATGTCGTTTTTGCGAGCATCGATAGCGCGTTGTGCTTCGCCAATCTTCTTGTTCTGCAATTCAACTTCAAGACTTTGGAATTCGATTTCCTTTGAGAGCATATCGTATTCGCGGTTGTTCTTAACGTCGTTGAGTTGCTGCTTGTAACGTTCGATAGCGCTGTTAGCCTCGCTGATTTTTGCCTTTTTGTTGGCAATGTCGGTGTGAAGACCTTCCAATTCTTCGTTGAACTTAGCGATACGGTGGGTAAGACCTTCGATCTCGTCTTCAAGGTCTTGCACTTCGAGGGGGAGTTCACCGCGGAGCGTCTTGATACGATCTACTTCAGAGAGTGTGGTCTGTAGTTGGTAGAGGTTCTTCAACTTCTGTTCTACAGACATGTCTGCTACGTCTTTTTTTGCCATGATATGGTGAGTTTAATAAGTTTAATAAGTGGAAAGTTTAATGGGCTTAATAAGTTTGGGGAGTTTAATAGGTTCTTGGTGAGGTATTTTTATAGCGTGTTAGGAAGCACACGTTATGTGGGCGAGTATATAGCCCATAAAACTCACAAACTTATCAAACTCTTTATTGGGTTCGTGTTGACTTGTGTCTTTACAATGTGTAAGTCTGGCTGTGCTTGCATGAGAATGCGTTCGAGCAATTGAATGGTAAACTGTTCGCTTTGATAATGCCCCATTACGCCAATCAAGAGGTCATTTTCGTGACCAAAGTAGCGGTGGTAACTCATCTCGCCTGTTAGGAAAGCGTCTGCCTGTTGGCTGATAGCTTCGTCGAGTAAGAAATCACCTGCTCCACCACAGAGGGCTACGCGCTTAATGCTTTGTTTGGTTGTGCAATTGCTGTTGAGACATTCGATATGGAACGTTTGTTTAACGTGTGTCAAGAATGCCTTTGTGGGGATAGCTTCTGAGAGTTCACCTATAATACCGCTACCGCCTTCTTGACCTTTGAGGGGAGCGAGAAAGCGAACGTCTTGTAGTGCTAACTTTTCAGCTATCATGTAGTTTACACCGCCTTGGGCATTATCCAAATTGGTATGAGCTGAATAGATAGCAATGCCCTTTTGTATGGCCATTACTACGCAGCGTTCAACTTGCGTTTGTAGGGTGACGTGGCGCAGTGGACGGAATAGTAAAGGGTGGTGCGACACAATGAGGTTGCACCCCAACTGTTCTGCCTCGGTTATTACCTCCTCGGTTACGTCAAGACACAATAAGACCCCTGACACATTTTCGCCCGCTGTTAATCCAATCTGCAAGCCTGCATTATCATAGCTTTCTTGCAGCGGCAGTGGCGCGAACCGTTCAAGGGTCTCAGCGACTTCCTTTATCTTCATAAGTGAGTATATGATGATATGTTTTATGTATATTTCGCTGCGAAGATACAAAGTTTTTTTGAATATAAAGGAATGTTGCAGCGCTTTAATGCGATTCTCTTAATTTTTGACCTTATGATAGCGTAATTGTGCTTAGATGAATCTATGGTGACTAAAATTACTTAAACTTCTGATAATTAGCTGGTTATGTACTATTGTGAGGTGTGTAAATAGTGCGTAGATAAAAAATGGAAGTTAATGATATTTAAATTAAGACCCTAAAATCTTTAATAATAGGATAAAGCAAAAATAACCGATACAAAAAATATCGCACACTATTTTTCACAACAAAACAAACGAATGGCAATATTTTTTGTAATTTTGCAGAGCCTTAGAAATAAGAAAAATGCTAAGGAATAACACTGTAATAAGCAAAACTCAAAACATAGATATTAATCAATAATGAACGCATTTGTATTTCCCGGCCAAGGAGCACAGTTTGTAGGTATGGGCAAGGACCTATACGAGAACCACCCCATTGCTAAGCAATTCTTTGAGAAAGCCAACGAAATCCTCGGTTTCCGTATCACCGACATCATGTTCAACGGCACTGATGAAGAATTGAAGCAAACGAAAGTTACGCAACCCGCTATGTTTCTCCACAGCGTTGTTAGCGCACTCTGCTTAGGCAGTGACTTCCAACCCGCAATGGTTGCAGGCCATTCTTTAGGTGAACTTTCAGCCCTTACAGCAGCTCGTTGCTTGAGTTTCGAAGACGGATTGAAGTTAGTTGCCGCCCGTGCCAAAGCTATGCAGAAGGCCTGTGAAGCACAGCCCGGCACAATGGCTGCTATCATCGCCCTTGCTGATGAGAAGGTAGAAGAAGTTTGCGCCGAAGTAAGCAAAGAGACTGGAAAGGTAGTTGTTCCAGCCAATTATAACTGCCCTGGTCAGCTTGTTATCTCAGGCGAAGCAGAAGCTATCGAAGTAGCTTGCCAACGTTTGAAAGAAGCTGGTGCAAAGCGTGCATTGGTATTACCCGTAGGTGGTGCCTTCCACTCTCCCTTAATGCAACCTGCTAAGGAAGAACTCGAAGCTGCTATTGCCAATACAGAGTTCCACAAACCCATCTGCCCCGTTTACCAAAACGTTGACGGAAAGTCCCACACCAACCCTGAAGAAATCAAGGCCAACCTTATCGCTCAACTTACCGCTTCTGTACTTTGGACGAAGGAAGTAAACAACATGGTGGCCGACGGTGCAACCGACTTCACTGAATGTGGTCCTGGCAAGACATTGCAAGGCATGATTGCTAAGATTTGCAAAGGCAATGCCGATGTTAAAGCTCACGGCGTAAACGATTAAACTACATATACCTTATATATAAGGAAGCATTCTTCACAAACTGAAGTGAAAAAATCAACTAAAAGCATAGGTAAGGTTAAGGCAAATCTGAAAGCCTAACTCTACCTATGCTTTATTTCATCATAAAATAAAGACCTTAAATAAATCCACGTTATCTTCAACGTATGAAACCACTCATTTATCAAATATTCACCCGTCTTTACGGCAATCAGAATACCACCAATCAGCGCAACGGCAGTATAGAGCAGAATGGTTGCGCTAAGATGAATAATTTCACAGCTGCACAACTGCGTCGTATCGCCTCATACGGTTTTACTCACGTATGGTTTACAGGACTCATTGAACATGCTACCCAGACCGACTATTCTGCCTATGGTATCACCTCCGACCACCCTGCTGTTGTGAAAGGTCGCGCGGGTTCACCCTATGCTATCAAAGATTATTACGACATCGACCCCGACCTCGCCGTTAACGTCGACAAACGTATGAAAGAGTTTGAAGCCTTGGTTAAGCGCACGCATCAAGCAGGACTCAAAATGGTGATAGACTTCGTACCTAACCACGTAGCACGTCAATACCATAGCGACGCACACCCCAAAGGAGTAAAAGACTTAGGTGAAGACGACGACACCTCACTCGCTTTCTCACCCAACAACAACTTTTACTACCTCGAAGGACAAACCTTACACACAGAATTTGACACCGAGCGCTGTGCACCACAGCCCTATCGTGAATATCCCGCCAAAGTCACTGGCAACGACTGCTTTAACGCTTGGCCCAGCCGTAATGATTGGTACGAGACGGTTAAGCTGAACTATGGCGTTGACTATTTAGGCGGCAGACAGACACACTTCTGTCCCATTCCATCAACGTGGAAGAAGATGACGGATATTTTGCTTTTTTGGGCGAAGAAAGGAATAGACGCTTTCCGCTGCGACATGGCCGAAATGGTTCCTGCTGAATTTTGGGCTTACGCTACCGAGAAGGTAAAAAGCCTTTACCCCAAAGTGCAGTTTATAGCCGAAGTTTACAACCCCAACGAATATCGTCACTATATAGCCAGCGGTTTTGATTATCTTTATGACAAGGTAGGACTTTACGACACGTTGCGTGCTGTCATTACCGACGGACGTTCTGCATCGTGTATTACGGGTTGCTGGCAAAACATTGACGACATTCGCGACCATATGCTCAACTTCCTCGAAAATCATGACGAGCAACGCATCGCTTCTGCTTACTTTGCTGGCGACGCTCGCAAGGCGCTCCCTGCCTTATGTGTTAGTGCGATGATGGGCAACAATCCGTTCATGGTATATGCCGGACAAGAACTTGGCGAACCGGGCATGGACGCTGAAGGATTTAGCGGTAGCGACGGACGTACTACAATATTCGATTATTGGTCTGTTTCCTCACTGCGCAAGCTGACAGCAGCAAAACCAGAAAGTGAAATGAATGCCGATGAGAAGTATTTCTACAATTATTATAAGCAGGTAATTCACCTTTGTAAGACGGAGGCCGCGCTCAACGATGGCAACTTCTACGACTTGCAATATGCTAACTACAATCGTGACTATGGTTACAATTGCGATCGTCAGTATGCCTTTATTCGTAAAGCAGGCAACGGCCAAACATTATTCATCGTGGCTAATTTTGACGATAAGAGCGTACACGTTGGCGTGCGCATTCCTGTCCACGCCTTCGACTTCCTCCACCTTCGTAAGGGCATCACATCGGCTACAGACTTACTTTCGGGAAATTTACAAACAATTGAGCTAAAACCAGACGATGTAAGTTTCGTCGACATTCCCGCTTTTAGTGCTGTTGTTTTGCAACTTCAGAATAGCAAAACAAAGTAATAGAAAGGAAAATTGCATTTTTTTTGAAAAAAAACGCAGAAACATTTGGTAGCTATCTCAAAATGCTCTACCTTTGCACTCGCAAACAAGAAATAAGAATAATGGTTATAAAAACCGAAAGTTCTTCAACTTCTTGAGGACGCGGAGTGGAGCAGTTGGTAGCTCGCCAGGCTCATAACCTGGAGGTCGTTCGTTCGAGTCGAGCCTCCGCAACTAATAAAGCGTAACTTATTGAATAATAAGTTGCGCTTTTTTTGTGCTTGTTGCCCAACGCTATACATTATCTTTATAGTCCATTTCAATAAACAGCAATTTGTCGAAGAGAACGTACCCCAAAAAGATTGTTACTCCTGCTGTCATGGGCAATTCCAATCATTAGAGGTTAGCTTTGTGTCCTTCTTCTTTATATTTAAACATTGTATTCTATGTGTAAGTTTACATTCATTTTTGGTTCTGTAAACAAAGGCTGAGTACATCCACCATACAAGACCCAAGACTGCACAAAGGCAACGCTTGTCCTTGGCAGTCTTGGCAGTCTTGGTAGGGCATACAGAATTATGAAAGTCGGATCCGTCTGCTCTTTGCATAAGATAGGCTACAGCTCAACATAACGTTCAAGTAAACTTGACGTTCTGCACTCGCCTTGCACTATCTTTGTTCCTGAATAGATGACACATTAAAATGTCCTTGTTAATGTAACGTTTACGGTAACTCTTACTCGTACCCCTTGTTCTGCTTTAGCTTTTTGTTCAGATCAAGGCATCTTTGCGGTATCGGAAATACGGTTGTGAAGCCCGTCTCCTCGTTTTCAATGGGTACACGCTGGTCGTATGCCTTGGTGTATTTCCCGAATCGGATGAGGTCCTGCCGTCTCCAGCCTTCCCACACAAGTTCCAAAAGCCGCTCTTTGAGAATGTTGTCCAAGTTGGCTTCAACTCGTGGCATCCCGACTCTCTCCCTTATAGCATTCAACTCTGCAGAGCCGTCCTTGCCATTGCGTACTTTAGCCTCCGCTTCCATCAGCAAGGCATCGGCGTATCTGAACAGAACAATGTCGTTGTCAACCTGCTTGCCATCGGAGTAGGCGGTACGGTCAACCTCGTATTTTCCTACACGTGCGCCAGCGGTCTGCTTGTATGGACTGTCCGTCAGGTTTAGCTTCAGCTCCAATGGGCGGTACACCAGAGGGTTGCCGTTGTCAAGATAGATTTTCTTTCCGTCAACAAACACCGTGTCGGCATAGAAGTTTATGCGAAATCTGCTGTCTTCATGGTCAGTGTCGTATCCGAAAGCCTTGACGGTTGAGACCGTCGCACAGGTGCCGTTCTCCGATGAACCACCGTATGCACCGCCATGCTTGTAGTGGCGTGAGCGGAACAGATAGTGGTATTCGTTCTGATACAGGTTCTTGTCCAACGGAATCGTAAAAATGTTCTCCCTGCTGCTCTCATTGTGTACGGCAAAGTTGGAGGCATAGTCGCTTTCCAACTCGTAGCCCTCGTCCTTTAACTGCTCGCAATACCAGATGCAGGTATCCCAAGCGTTCTTCCTCTCACCGTTGACGGTGAAGAATATGTCCTTGCCGTCAGGCCGTATGCCGTCCGTCCAGTCGTCATCGTCATAAACCTCGGCGTTCAATGCCAACTTCGCAAGTAGAAAATTCACTACTGGGCGTGTGACACGTCCATAATAGTCACCTTCCTTGTTGGAGTGGGCATCGGCAAGCAATGGTGCTACGGCTTGCAGTTCGTCAAAGATGAATCTGAACACCTCGCTTCGCTTGCTTGGCACAACCTGGTCGAGTTTTACATTGTATGACGTGACAAGCGGAATCTGCCCGAACATGTCCATCGCATAATAGTAGAACAGGGCGCGGACGGCTCTCACCTCTGCCGTGAAGTCGCGTTCCTGCTCCGCCGACAGCAGTTGTCTGTGGCTGTCAATGACAGAAAGCGACTGGTTGGACAGTACGATAACCTTGAAGAGGTATTTCCACACGTCATACAGATAGATGTCGTTTGCGCTCCACTTGTGCTGGTACATGTTTTCCCACAAACCGCCGTCATACCAGTCACCGCCACGGATAGGTATCATCGCCTCGTCAGTGGTGAGTGTGTTGTAGTCGTATATGCCACGGCAAGTACCTTGCAGTCCCTCTGACTCCTGATTGCTGCCCACATAATTGTACAGTGAAGCCACGGCATTCTTATAGATGTTGTCGGCATTGTTGTAGATGGCTTCCTGGTCGAGCTGGTCTTTCGGATGCTCGTCCAGACAACCGCAGACGCACAACGTCAGTGGTATAGTCAATATGTAGCTAAAAATCTTCTTCATGCTTTTCTTTCTTTAAAATTGTACACTCAACCCCAGCGAATAGGTACGGTAGAGCGGATAGTTGCGCTTGTCGTCAATACCCATAGTGCTATTCACCACATAGCTATTGATCATCGGCGTAAGTCCCTTGTAGCCCGTGATGGTGCCAAGGTTGCTGACATTGCACGACACTCGCAATGAGCGGATGACGCGGCTCTTCAACGGCACGTTGTAGCCTATCGTCAGATGCTCGAAGTTCAGGTAGTCGCCCTTCTCCAGCCAGTAGTCGGACACGCGTTGGTCAACGATGTTCTTTTCCGGTGCACCTTTCAGCACGTTATAGTCGGGGAAACATGACATATTGTTGTAGGCAAGTCCCGTTCCGTTGAATATCTTGTGTCCGAACGCTCCGTTCATCTGCAAGGCTACATAAAAGTCCTTGTATCTGAAACTGATGTTCGATCCGAGCGTCACCTTAGGCGTAGCCTGTCCCGCAATGTAACGGTCGCCACCGTCGCTCAAGTCAACCTTGCCGTTGTGGTCGAGGTCTTCGATGTCGTAGGAGTAGCTTCCGTTCTCGTTCTTGACGAGTCCCTTGCAGTGAGGCAGGTAAAAGACACCGAGAGGTTGCCCGACAATCTGATAGACGATATTGTTGTCGCCGCCGTTCTGTCCGGCACCGTCCAATGAACCGATTGCCGTGGCATCTGCGGCTGACATGCTCATTCCGTTGTAAGAGCCGCTGAGGGAGATGAGTTTGTTGCTCTGGAACGACAGGTTAATGTTGATGTTCAGCTCCATATCCTTCTTGCTGATGGGTTGCACCGACAAGCCAAGCTCAAAACCACGGTTTGACATTGCGCCGATGTTCGCCAGTAGGGTGTTGTAGGCAAACGGAGGCACTGGCACCTCGTAGGCATAGAGCATGTCCGTGGTCTTCGAATAGTAATACTCGGCTGTGAGCATCAGACGGTTGGCAAAGAAGCCGAGGTCTGCACCGATGTTGAACGTTGTCTTCGTCTCCCATTTCAAGTCGGGGTTGTTGTTCCTCACCATGCCGAGTGTAACCGTTGGCGAACTCTTTATCGGGACGATACCCGTCTGTCGGACAGTGTTCATGGTGGTGTAGGCTGATATACCGCCAAGGTTTCCTGCCTGTCCAAATCCTGTACGTAGCTTGAGCATAGACAGCGGTTTCACGTCGGAAAGAAAACTTTCCTTCTTCATGTCCCATGTGAACGACACGGACGGAAAGAATCCCCATGTGTTGTTGTCGCCCACCATGGACGAACCATCACCACGGGCATTGGCGGACAATGTATATCTGTCGAGCAATGTATATGTAACGCTGCCCATCACCGATGCGAGCGACTGGTCCTCGTAGGTGCTTTCCGTTCCACCGTAAGGTCGGGCGGCGGTGGCTCCTAAGTTGTCATAGTTGAAGTCGTTGGTAGGGATGCCCTTGGCATACACCCAGAAGGCAGTCTTCTTCAGCTTGCGGTATTCACCACTTGCACCAGCAGAAATCTTATGGATGCCGAACTCTTTGTTGAAGTCAACGGACACGTTGCCGAGCCATTCTTCCTTCTTAAACTCGCCACGGTACACGTTGCCCTGCGCCCACACCCATGTAGGGCAGAACTGGGCATTCTCGGTGGAGCCGTACAAATAAGAGCCGAAGGTGGATATGCGCCAGTTGGGGTTGAAGTCATAGCTCAGCTTTACATGTGCGTCAAAGTTCAAGTCCTTGGAGTCGTTCTTCTCGGCAAGTACGATACCTGGAGGGTTGATTTTGGCGGCTGACTCGTTCTTCAGCCAGTTGCCGTTCTCGTCTGTTCCAGCAGGGAACGTTGGGTTTTGGCAGGCTGCGGAGTAAAAAAGCATCTGCGTGTCGAAAATGTCATGGTTCTTGAATGACGAGCCAAACACACCGAAGTCACCCGTCAGTCGGTCGTTGAAGGCTTTCTGCGTGACATCCATCTTGGCTACAAACACACCGTAGTCCATGTTCTTGATAATGGTGTTGTGGTCCATAACGCCGAACGAAGCGCGGTAGTTTGACTGTGGAGTTCCGCCGCTGAACGCAAGGTAATGGTTGTTCACCAAGCCTGTGCGTGTTATTACCTTGTAGGTGTCGGTGTTGTAGCCTCCGTTGTTGCAATATACTCCCAAAGCCTTTGCTGTGGCAACATACTCAGCGGCATTGAGCATGTTGAGGTGTTTGTACATCTGCTCAAAGCCGACATTGCCCTCATAAGAGATTTGGAAGCCGCGCCCCGTGCCTTTCTTTGTCTTTACCTCAATCACACCAGATGCACCGCGCGAGCCGTACATGGCTGTCTCAGCCGCATTCTTCAATATGCGAAAACTCTCGATGTCGGCAGGGTATATCGTGGAAAGCGTAAGCACGTCAGAAGTCACGCCATCGATAAGTACCAACGGGTCGTTGCCTCCGATGATGGAGGTGGTGCCACGGACACGCACGCTGTTGAGCATGGCCATTCTGTCCAGACCGTTAGATGTTACGTTGACACCAGCCGCCTGACCGCTCAACACGTCAAGAGCATTGTTGGCTGCGCCCTTGCCAGTATGATCTCCCAACACCTTTATTATATTGTTCCCGTTGCCAATGGAATCCTTCTGCTCTATCGTGACTTGCTTTTGCGCATGAACTAGAGAGCAGCAAAAGAGTGCAAAGAGGAGTAGTGTAAAATCTTTTTCCCTTCTTGCCATATTCTATTTCTCTTTATGGTGGTCGTAATGAATAGACAAAGGTAACGAAAAGTGAACTACTAATTCATCGAATTTACGCAATATTAACTAAAAAAGACTGTAATTTGACTGCCTAATTGCAGTTTATAAGAAAAGTAAAAATCACAACTTCATAACATTTAACCACTTAATCTATGCCTTTCGGCTAATTCTTATTACCTTTGTCTTGTCGTCCACAGGCCAGTGGAAACACGTCTACTGCTCAGTGGAAACACGTCCACGGGCCAGTGGAAACATGTACACTTGCTTGTGGATGACAGCTCTTCGCCGATTTCGTAATAGATAGTCATTGATACGAAAACGTTGAAGTATGCGTAATAATAAATTTAAAACGCTTATAATAACAATGTCAACCATACAATTTCAATTACAAGAAGCCCCACGCCCTAAAGGCAAAGAAGAAAAAAGTTACTATCCCGTGGTGGCTTACGGAAATAAAATTTCAGGAGATCAACTTTGCCACGCTATTAACGAACGTTGTTCCTTGACCGAGAGCGATGTGTTGGGCGTAATGGTAAGTGTTGCAAAGCTGATAGCTGATAATATAAGTTGCGGTAGACGCGTAGAACTGCCTGGAATAGGCATTTTTGCACCATCTATTGTAAGCGATGAACCTGTCACCGATGTAAGCGATCGACAGATAGCTCGCCATCTTCGTATTGATACAATCGACTTTAGACCATGCAAGTCATTGATGAATAGCATGGAAGATGTTACGTTTCATCGTGCCGAGCCATTGGTTCTGGAACGTATTTCACATACCGATCAGCAACTTTTAGAAATAATACGTAAGTTGTGTGCCGTCTCGCCTGTTCACACTTTCGATCGTCTGCAATTTCAAGACGAATTGGGCTGTAGCCGTGCAAAAGCTTGTAGTGTCCTGCGTCAGTTGACCGAAAAAGGACTTATCGTCAAATTGGGCAAGTCAAACTCTCCCTATTATGCCTTAAACAATGATTAATCAGAAAGAAAAGATGGATACAATCTGTGCTATCGCCACTCCTGCAGGTGGCGCACTGGGTATTATACGTGTGTCGGGCCCTGAGGCCATTACGGCTGCGGACCGCATATTTCGGCCTCGCGTAGGTGCTCCCTTGAGTCAGCGAGCAGCCTCGTCGCTCACGTTCGGTAATGTTGTAGTCCCTCAGACAGATGAAGCGGTAGACGAAGTGCTTGTAAGCCTATTCCGTGCCCCTCATTCCTATACGGGCGAGGATAGTGTCGAGTTTTCTTGTCATGGCTCGTATTATATATTGAACAAGGTAGTAGAACTGCTTTTGGCGCAAGGTTGTCGCATGGCGCGCCCCGGAGAGTATACCGAACGTGCTTTCTTAAATGGTAAGATGGACCTCAGCCAAGCGGAGGCTGTAGCCGACTTGATAGCCTCTACTACCGAGGCCAATCATCGCATGGCTATGCAGCAGATGCGTGGAGGCTTTAGCAAAGAACTGCGCACGTTGCGCGACCAATTACTTCATATAACCTCGTTGTTGGAACTCGAACTCGACTTCTCCGACCACGAAGAATTGGAGTTTGCTTCACGTCCTGAACTCCTTGCGTTGGCGGAGCGCATTCGGAGCCATATCAGTGGCCTCTGTCAGTCCTTCCGATTGGGAAATGCGCTGAAACGTGGCGTGCCTGTTGCACTGGTGGGCGAAACGAATGCGGGTAAGTCTACTTTGCTGAATGCCTTAGTGGGCGAAGAGCGTGCCTTGGTAAGCGGTGTGCATGGTACCACACGCGACACGATAGAAGAGACCGTTAACGTAGGTGGTACGCTTGTTCGCTTTATCGACACCGCTGGCATTCGCGAAACTTCTGATACGGTAGAACGTATGGGCATAGAGCGCACTTTCGACAAAATGGCTGAGGCAGACATCGTACTTTGGTTGATAGACCTCACTGCTTATCAAGCGCAGTATGATGAATTAGCCGAAAAGATTGGAGCGCAAGTAGAAGGCAAGCAATTAGTCGTTTTGCTTAACAAGACGGACTTGGTCAGCGAGAGTACAATCAACGAAGCAAAACAGTACATCAGCGGTCAGCTGAACAATGCTGTCCCAACACCAATGCTGCTTACACTCAGTGCACAAAGTGGTAGTGGCCTTGACCAATTAAAGCAATTACTCGCCGCTTCATTATCAACGCTTCAGGCTGAAAACAATTCGACGGGTACAATTGTGAGCAATTTGCGTCATTATGAAGCCCTCAGTGCCGCCTTATCAGCTACCGATCGCGTAATTGAAGGCTTACACCAAGGTCTATCGGGCGATTTCGTAAGTCAAGACCTCCGCGAGTGTATCTACCACCTTAGCGATATCGTAGGCGAGGTGACAACTGATCAAGTTTTAGGCAATATCTTTAAGCACTTTTGCATCGGGAAATAGAAAGGGTAAAAATAACAGCCTCTTCCCCCCTAATCCCCTCCATGGTCGGGGAGGGGGATAGAGGAGAGGCTATAAAACGACTATTATACGTTATGATTATTCCAATTGTAGTATTAGCCGTTTCGGCTGTGTTTTTTGCTATCGGTCGGGTGCGTGCCGATGTGGTAGCACTTTGTGCTTTGTTAGCGTTGGTACTTACGAACGTGTTGACGCCTGCAGAGGCATTGGCAGGCTTTGCAAGTCCTGTGGTAGTGATGATGGCGGGGTTGTTCGTCGTCGGTGGTGCCGTGTTGCAGACGGGGTTGGCCAAGATGATGAGCGGTCGCATTATGGCGCTGGCGGGGCAAAGCAGTGGATCTATTTATTTGTTGGTCATGTTGGTGACGGCCGTTATCGGAGCCTTCGTGAGTAATACGGGTACGGTGGCGCTGATGCTGCCTATTGTAGTGAGTATTGCAGCGAGTGCGAGGACGAACGTTCGCACGTTGCTTATGCCTTTGGCTTTTGCCAGTAGTATGGGAGGTATGCTGACATTGATAGGTACACCGCCCAATTTGGTGATAGATGAAGCGTTGATCGAGGCTGGACATGAAGGACTGTCGTTCTTCTCGTTTTTACCCGTTGGCATAGTGTGCATTATAGTCGGTGTGCTTGTTTTGTGGCCGTTGAGTAAGTATTTTTTATCGAAACGAGATGAAGCGGAGGAGACGAGTCGTGGCCGTAAGAGTCTAAATGATCTCGTAGGAGAGTATGGTCTTGACATAGAACTGACGCGTTGTCAGTTGGAGACAACATCGCGCTTGGTGGGTATGAAAATGGCCGATGTCGACTTATACAATCAGTACGGCTTGACTATCTTAGAACGTCGACAAGAACGTATGGCGCAAACGCGATTGATGAAGAACGTGAGCCAGACTACGGTTGATGCCAATACGGTATTTGAGACTGGTGATGTGCTTTACCTGTCGGGCGGTCGTGACCGCTTAAAAACATTTTTCGCTGACTATCAACTGAATGAATTGAAGGTCGCTGACAAAGATGAGAGCAGTGAGACGCAGTTAGAATTCTATGATATCGGTTTGGCGGAGTTGGTAATGTTGCAAGGGTCACGTTTAGTGGGGCGCATGATTCGGAGTACCGCTTTGCGGGCGAAGTATCATATTAATGTGTTGGCCATTCGTCGGAAGGGTAAGTACATTCGTGAGGAATTGGCCGACGAGGTGCTTTCGGAGGGTGACGTGTTGTTGGTGCAAGGCATTTGGAGTGACATAGCACGCCTTGAGCGTGAGGAGGACGACTGGGTCGTATTGGGGCAACCACTTGCTGAAGCTGCACAGGTGACCCTCACTTATCGTGCTCCCTTGGCTGGGGCTATCTTATTGCTCATGGTGGCTATGATGGTGTTCGATTTTATACCCGTTGCGCCAGTTACGGCAGTATTGTTGGCAGCGGTGTTAATGGTGTTGTGTGGTTGTTTTCGAAATGTTGAGGCGGCTTATAAGACCATAAATTGGGAGAGTTTGGTGCTGATAGCTGCTATGATGCCCATGTCGGTAGCTTTAGAGAAAACAGGAGCCTCAGCTTTACTCTCGCATACCTTGGTAGACGGTTTGGGCGTGGTCGGCCCTGTGGCTTTGTTGGCAGGTATTTATTTCACCACATCGCTGCTCACGCTATTTATTAGCAATACGGCTACGGCCGTTCTCATGGCACCTATCGCTTTGTCGTCGGCGGCAGAGATGGGGATAAGTCCTTATGCTTTCTTGTTTGCCGTAACGTTAGGAGCAAGTATGTGTTTTGCCTCTCCATTCTCTACGCCACCTAATGCGTTGGTGATGCAAGCGGGACGATACTCATTTATGGATTATATAAAGGTAGGTATTCCGCTTCAAGTAATAATGGGACTTGTTATGCTGATAGTTCTGCCTTTGCTCTTCCCGTTCTGAAAAAGGTGCGGTGAGCGTGTAAGCAACGCGTGAATATAGAATCAAAAGTAATGTCAGCAGGGGTGATGCTATTTATAGAGATTTGAAAGGGCAATACTATAAAAGTTGTCATTTGTGGAAAAAAACGGCTTAGGTGTTGGATAGGTTGTGATTGGGTGGTCCTGCGTAATGCGTGCTGGAAAGTGCGCGTTACGTAGGCGCATTTCGCAAGTTAGGCTGCGGCTCGGAAGTGCAAAAAAGAAAATTTTTTGATTTCCTTTTGCACTTCTCTCGCCTTGTACTAACTTTCTATCGCAAGTTAGACTGCGGCTCGGAAGTGCAAAAAAGAAAATTTTTTGATTTTCTTTTTGCACTTCTCTCGCCTTGCACTAACTTTGTCCCCCGAAACAAACTAGCACATACTTATAATATATTATGAGCAAGAATATTCGCTTAGAAGTAAGCAAGGCTACACAGTTTGTAGCTAATGGTGCTGTTGAAGCACTCGAATCACGTGTAAAGGCTGCACAGAAAGCACTCGAAGAGGGTACTTGCGCAGGTAATGACTTCCTTGGCTGGATGCACTTGGCATCAAGCATCACCCCCGAACATTTGGCAGACTTGAAGGCTACGGCTGCTGTGTTGCGCGAAAACTGCGACACAATTGTTGTGGCTGGTATCGGTGGTAGCTACCTCGGTGCGCGTGCTGTGATTGAAGCTTTGGGTAATAGCTTTGAATGGTTGACAAATGATGGTAAGAACCCCGTTATGCTCTTTGCAGGTAATAACATTGGTGAGGACTATCTATATGAATTGACTGAATACTTGAAAGGCCGCAAGTTTGGCGTTATCAATATATCAAAGAGTGGTACGACCACTGAGACGGCTTTGGCTTTCCGTTTGCTTCGCAAGCAGTGCGAGGAACAACGCGGAATCGAAATGGCTCGTAAGGTAATCGTAGCCGTAACAGATGCGAAGAAGGGCGCTGCTCGTGTAACAGCTGATAAGGAAGGCTACAAGAGCTTTATTATTCCCGACAACGTGGGTGGTCGTTTCTCTGTCCTTACTCCAGTAGGTTTGTTGCCTATCGCTTGTGCAGGCTTCGACATTGAGGCTTTGGTAAAGGGCGCAGCAGATATGGAGAAATTGACTGCACCAGAAGTGCCTTTTGCAGAAAATCCTGCTGAACAATATGCTGCTGTGCGTAACGTTCTTTATGCAGAGGGCAAGAAGACGGAGATATTGGTTAACTTCCAGCCTAAACTTCACTATATGAACGAATGGTGGAAGCAGTTGTATGGCGAGAGCGAGGGTAAGGAAGGCAAGGGTATCTTCCCTGCAGCAGTTGATTTTACGACAGACTTGCACTCTATGGGACAGTGGATTCAAGAGGGTGAACGTACTATCTTCGAAACAGTTGTTTCGGTTGAGACTCCTGAACACAAGGTGCTCTTCCCTCACGATGATGAGAACCTCGATGGCTTGAACTTCCTTGAAGGTAAGCGCGTTGACGAGGTAAACAAGATGGCAGAATTGGGTACTCAGTTGGCTCACGTTGACGGTGGCGTGCCTAACATGCGTTTGGTTGTAGAACGCTTAGATGAATATCATTTGGGTCAGATGATTTACTTCTTTGAACGTGCTTGCGGTATCAGCGGCTTGTTGCTTGAAGTAAATCCTTTCAACCAACCTGGCGTTGAAGCTTATAAGAAGAATATGTTTGCTTTGCTTGGTAAGCCTGGTTACGAAAAGGAAACTGAGGCTATTCAAGCTAAGTTGAAGTAATTGATTAGAACTTGTAACGAGTCGAAAAGTAGATGAGTTGACAAGTTGGCAAGTTGACGAGTTAACGGGTAAGTTAGTATATATATATAAGGAGTAACTTACCTGTTAACTCGTCAACTTGTTAACTTGTAACCTCGTTAACTTGTTATATTATGTATTGTATATGACATTCAAGCAGCAAATAGATGCTTATCGGCAAAAGACGGGTAAGGGCAAGGCTACGCTAAAGGCGGTGTTGTTCGATATGGACGGTGTGCTGTTCGACTCCATGCCTCACCATGCCACATCGTGGGCAAAGGTTTGCACAGAGTTTGGCTTGCCAATGGATCCTGTCGAGGTATATATGAACGAGGGGCGTACTGGAGCTTCAACGATTAACTTGCTGACACATCGTTATTGGAATCGTGAGGCAACGCCAGAGGAGGTCGAGCAAATATATCAAGAGAAGTGCCGCCTCTTTAATGCTTGTCCTGAGGCTCCTAAGATGCCAGGCGCAGAGGAAGTGTTGCAGGCAGTAAAAGCAGCAGGACTGACGATTGTAGTTGTGACGGGGAGCGGACAGAAGTCGTTGCTCAATCGCTTAAATCATAATTTCCCAGGATATTTCAAGCCAGAGCTAATCGTGTCAAGTAAAGATGTAAAGCATGGCAAGCCTCACCCTGAACCCTATCTTATGGGATTGGAGAAGGCTGGGGTAAAGCCTGAAGAGGCAATGGTAGTCGAAAATGCGCCATTAGGCGTGCGGGCAGCCGTAGCAGCAGGCATATTTACGATTGCTGTTAATACAGGTCCCTTGCCCGAAGACGCATTAACCAGCGAAGGAGCAAACACATTATTTGCTTCAATGACGGCTTTAGCTCATCATTTTAATCAACTCACAACGACATGGCAGGAATAGAGGAAGCAATATACAATCGTTCGGAACGCTTATTGGGTGCTGATGCAATGGAAGTGTTGGCAACGAAGCGCGTGATTATATTTGGTGTTGGCGGTGTGGGCAGTTGGTGTGCCGAGAGCCTGGTGCGTTCGGGGATTAAACACCTTACTATCGTTGACTCCGACCGCGTTTGCATTACGAATGTAAACCGACAAATTATGGCCACGATGAAAACGGTGGGTATGGTAAAGGTAGAAGCATTGAAGGAACGCCTGTTAAGTATTAACCCAAAGGCCGATATTATTGCTTTACAGAAGATTTACACTGAAAGCACAGCTGATGAGTTTCACATTGAGAATTATGATTACATTGTCGATGCCATAGATTCTTTGCAAGACAAAGCTCTCCTTATATTAAGGGCATGCAGAACAAAGGCAAAGTTCTTTTCGTCAATGGGGGCTGCCTTAAAGTTAGACCCGACAAAGGTTGAGGTGGCTGAGTTTTGGAAGGTGAAAGGTTGCCCTTTAGGCGCAGCTTTGCGTCGCCGCTTTAAGCGTGACAAGACTTTCCCTTCGCGTAAGTTTAAGTGCGTTTATAGTGAGGAATTGTTGCCCAACTTAGGTCAAAGTCATGCTTGTGGCACGGCAGCTTGTTTGTGTCCGAAGGCAGAGAATGGTCCTGGCGACCCCGAGTTGCTGAATCATGAGTGGTGCAGTTCTAAGGCACAGATTAATGGTAGTCTCTCGCATATTACAGCTATTTTTGGCTTTACCATTGCAGGACTTATTATGCAGGATGCGTTACGTAAATAAGATGTTGATATAAATAATTGCGGCCTCACCTTATAATAGGGTGAGGCCGCAATTATTCGTAATGGGAATTAATAGTACAACAAGCAGTCGTTTTGCATACGCGACTCAACCCGTTGCCAGTTAATGAGAAACCAAAAGTTATTAATGTAGTCGGCGCGTCTGTTCTGATAATCTAAGTAATAAGCGTGTTCCCATACGTCAATGCATAACAATGGGCGCATGTTGTGAACAAGCGGATTGTCGGCATTGGGCGAAGAAAGAAGTTGTAGAACATTGTTGTTGTCGCGTGCCAACCATACCCAGCCTGAACCGAATAGGTTGATAGCGGCTTGAGTAAAAGCTTCTTTGAAATCCTCAACGCTGCCAAAACGTGCAGCTAACTCTTGGCTTAGTGCAGCACTCATATTGGTGGGTTGCGGCGTAAGTTGCTTGAAGAAGAGGATGTGGTTGTAGGCTTGTGCTGCATTGTTGAACAATGGACCTACGGGTTGCTGCTTGATAATGTCCTTCAATGGAAGGTCGGCCAACTCGGTGTCTTGCGTCAGTTGGTTTACTTTATCGAGGTAAGCCTGTAAGTGTTTGCCATAGTGAAAGTTAAGTGTCTCGAGGCTCATACGTGGTGCTAATTCGTGCAACGCGTAGGGAAGGGTAGGGAGTTCGTGTTTCATAGGGCTTTACGTTTTGTGAACTCGTACAAGTTCTAGTGAATAGTCATTGATGTTGTAAATGTCCGAATTTAATCAATGCGATGCCACTAAAAGCCTGCACTTTTGTGTTTTATTATAGTTTGTAAAAACTTTTTGGTTGCTCCTTATAGTAAAAGCGTTTTGTATTACATATACGTTGTTTAAAAAAAAATTACTACTTTTGCGCACATAACAAAACAATAATAAGGAAAGCTATGCTTACTATTAAACAAATTACAGACGATAAGGAAGCCGTTATCCGCGGCTTGGAGAAGAAGCATTTTAAAGGCGCACGCGAAGCAATCGATGGTGTGTTGGCCTTCGACAATAAGCGCAAAGAGGCACAAGTAGAGTTAGATGCCTTGAACGCAAAGGTTAAGACCCTTTCAAAGAGCATCGGTGGCTTGATGAAAGAGGGTAAGAAAGAAGAAGCTGAGGCTGCAAAGGCTGAGGTGGCAACCATTAAGGTAAGAAGTAAGGAATTGGAAGATGTAATGAAGCAAGCTGAGGAAGATAAGCGCGCTTTGCTCTATACGATTCCTAACGTGCCTTACGACATTGTTCCCGAAGGAACTTGTGCTGATGATAACTTGGTCGTAAAGACAGGTGGTCACGACACGGTATTGCCTAAGGACGCACTGCCTCACTGGGAATTGGCGAAGAAGTATAATTTAATTGACTTTGACTTAGGGGTAAAGATTTCAGGCGCAGGCTTCCCTGTATATATAGGTATGGGGGCTCGTTTGCAACGCGCTTTGATTAACTTCTTCCTTGACCAAGCTCGCGAAGCAGGTTACACCGAAATTATGCCTCCTACAGTAGTGAATGCAGCGTCAGGCTTCGGTACTGGTCAGTTGCCCGACAAGGAAGGGCAGATGTATCACTGCGAAGTGGACGACCTCTATTTGATTCCTACGGCCGAGGTGCCTGTAACGAACATCTATCGTGATGTCATTCTTAACGAAGACCAACTTCCTATTAAGAACTGTGCTTACACCGAGTGCTTCCGCCGCGAAGCAGGTAGCTATGGTAAGGACGTTCGTGGTTTGAACCGTTTGCATGAGTTCTCAAAGATAGAGATTGTGCGCATTGATAAGCCCGAACATTCAGAGCAATCACACCAAGAGATGTTGGCACACGTTGAAGGCTTGTTGCAGAAATTAGAGTTGCCTTACCGCATTCTTCGCCTTTGTGGTGGTGATATGAGCTTTACTTCATCTATTTGCTACGACTTCGAGGTGTATAGCGAAGCACAGAAGCGTTGGTTAGAGGTAAGTTCTGTTTCAAACTTCGACACTTATCAGGCCAACCGCTTGCAGTGCCGTTATCGTGGTGCTGATAAGAAGATCCACTTGTGCCACACACTGAATGGCTCAGCCTTGGCTTTGCCTCGTATTGTAGCAGCTTTGCTTGAAGACTTCCAGACTCCTGAGGGTATTCGTATTCCAAAGGCTTTGCAGCCTTACATGGGTTGTGATATGATTAAATAATGTGCTAATAGCCCAAAGTGCTAATATGTTAATGTGTGCGTTACACATTAACATATTAACACAAAAGGCATATTAGCGCATTTGCAACTGATTGCAATGCGCATACTATCAATTGACTACGGAAAGAAGCGAACGGGAATAGCAGTGACCGATCCTGCACAAATCATAGCGAACGGATTGACAACGGTTGATACGGGTAACTTGATAACTTTTTTAAAGGACTATGTGTCGCGAGAAGAGGTGGAACGGTTTGTAGTTGGGTTGCCAACGCAGCCTAATGGTCAGCCTTCAGAAAATCAAAAGCGCGTGTTGACCTTTGTAGAAAAACTGCAAAAAGTGTTTCCACAGATTCCTGTCGAACTATATGATGAACGTTTTACCTCGGTGTTGGCTCATCGTGCCATATTAGATAGCGGAATAAGTAAGAAGCGTCGTCAAGTGGACAAAGGACTGGTTGACGAGATTAGTGCGTGCATTATTCTGCAAAACTATATGGAGGGACGTTTCTGATAAGTATCCTTTTTACATCTATTATTTACGCAACATCTTAAAATGATCTTACCAATCTATACTTACGGTATGCCAGTGCTTCGTAAGGAATCGGTCGACATTACGCCTGACTATCCAGATTTGAAGCAACTCATAGCCGACATGTTCGAGACTATGTACCACAGTGATGGTGTCGGACTTGCAGCCCCACAAATTGGCAAAGCCATTCGCGTGGTGGTTATTACGCTTGACGCTTTAAAGGACGATTACCCCGAGTATGCTGGCTTTAATAAGGCTTACATCAATCCACACATATTGGAGTTTGATGATAGCGAAACAAAGTCAATGGACGAGGGCTGTCTGAGCTTGCCAGGAATTAACGAACCCGTTCGTCGTCCGACACGTATTCATGTAAAATATTTAGACGAAGACTTTGTAGAACACGATGAATGGGTGGAAGGCTTCTTAGCACGTGTGATGCAACACGAGTTTGACCACTTAGACGCTCACTTATTCATAGATCGTATCTCACCGCTCCGCAAACAAATGATTCGCGGTAAGCTCAATCAAATGCTTAAAGGTAAATTCCGTTGCGCTTATAAGGTAAAGTGTCCTAAATAAAAGTAGCAACTTTATTGTGACAAGAAAACATAGCGTTACTATGAAGTTCTCTCTGTCAAAACATTTCACTATGGCAAGTGCATTCAGAACGCAGCGTTCGTTGAATGCGCTTGCCGTATTGTTATTTGTTGTGGCGTTGTTCCCCTTGCGTATTCATGCTCAAATCGATGCCGAAATGGTAACGAATATGGGACGCAATGCGTTGAGTGTTGATGATTATTTGACAGCTATTCATTACTTTAACCAAGCGATTGAGAGCAAGCCCTTTTTGTCATCGCCTTATTATTATAGAGCCTACGCTAAGTTTACGCTTGAGGATTATAGTGGGGCAGAGGCTGACTGTAATAAAAGTATTTCGCTCAACCCCTTCATTGTTGAAGTGTATCAATTGCGTGGCCTTTGTCGTATCCATGCTGACAACTTTCAAGGGGCGATAGCCGACTATTCGCGTGTCATAACTGATGTACCCACCGATCAAGGGGCACGTTATAATCGCGCTTTGTGCTACTTGCAACTCAATCAGTATCAGCAGGCCGATGCCGATCTTGATTATATGCTTACAAAGTGGCCTACCTACTTCCGCACCTATATGGTGAAGGCGCAAAGCCTTTTGGAACAGAAGGATACGTTGCAAGCGATGAAGTGGATAGACTCCCTATTGGTGAAAAATCCGAATGAGGGCAATGCATGGAGCTTTAAAGGCCGTTATGAATTGGCAAAGGAGAAGTATGCCTTAGCTGACTCCTGTTTAACGCAAGCCATACGTTTAACACCGTCAGACTTTGAACTCTATGTAGCACGTGCGCAAGCGCGACACGCTTTGGGCAAGTTTGGTTTAGCCATAGCCGATTACGACCGCACCATAGAGTTGCAACCACAACATTTCGTGGCGCACTACAATCGTGGATTGTTGCGCTCGTTTGTAGGCGATTTAAATCGAGCTATTCAAGACTTTGACTTTGTACTGCGCGTTGAACCAAACAATACGTTGGCCATTTATAATAGAGCGCAGTTACGTGCGCAAGTAGGCAATTATCGTGGTGCAATAACAGATTACACGAGTCTAATCAAAGCCTACCCTAACTTTATGTACGGCTACTTGCAGCGTGCCTCCTTGCGTCGCAAGTTAGGCGATGTGAGAGGAGCGCAAAATGACGAGACGGTGGTGGCGAAGCGTAATTTAGACCTCGCTATGGGACACGCGCGTCCATTGAGTAAAAAGAAAGTTCGCTTACGCTCCGACCATGCTTTAGATAAGTACAAACAATTAGTGCAAGAAGACCCCGACACCGTCCGCAATGTGTTTGGTCGCTTCTTTGGCAAAGTGCAAAACGAACACATTGCTGAAGGACTACTCAGTATGTATGCACCAGCCTTCCATAATTTATATGTGCAAGGATACCATTCGGTAGGTTTTATGCCCGAAATGAATCAGTTCAAGAAGGCTGACACATCGTATCGTGTCTATGGACTTACGGCTGAAGCAGAAGCAAATGGTGTGCAGAACGCGCAAAACGATGAGCGACAACTTGAACGCATAGAAAACAAGTGCTCTCCACTGCTGCGAGCTTTGTTTCGTTCGTCAATTTCGCTCGAAAAGTACGATTATGCCTCGGCTTTGAATGAGGCAAATAAGGCTTTACGCATCGACTCGACTTCAGTGGTAGCGCGAATGCAACGGTGCAATGTGTTGGTGTATAGTGCAAATGCTTCAACTATTGAGACACAACAACGCAAGGCACATTTGGCTTTAGCGCAAGCTGATTTACGATACGCATTATCGCGCTCACCGCAGAATGCCTATTTGCATTATAATATAGGCTGCTTGTTGGCTCTACAAAATGCAAACGCTGAGGCAATTGCGGCTTTTACACAAGCCATAGCGTCAGATAGTCGATTGGCCGAGGCGTATTACAATCGAGCCATACTCTACAAGCGAGAAGGGCAGATAGAAAAGGCTAAGACAGACTTAAGCAAGGCTGGACAATTAGGCTTGTATAAGGCCTATGCTTTATTGAAGACGATTACTAAGAATTAAGAAAATCCTTAAAATAGATATCATGCATAAGAAAGTCGTATTATTAAGTTTAGTCACTGCAGGCGTATTGGCTTGTAGTGCTCAAAAGGCCAAAACGCCTTATTGGTTAGACCCTGCTATGAATAGAGTGGGGACGGTAGCGCCTCATTCAGATTATTTTGCTTTTGAAACAGTAAAGGCTGCACAAGAGGGCGATAAGACGAAGTCGTCGCGTTACCTCTCGCTTGAGGGTAAGTGGAAATTCTCCTTTGCAAAGAACCACAACGAAGCCCCGCAAAACTTCTTTGTCAAGGGTTACGATGATTCTTCGTGGGAAGACTTCCCCGTACCTGGACTGTTCGAACTCAATGGTCATGGCGATGCCATTTATCGTAATGTAGGTTACGCTTGGGACACACAGTTTGAGTCAAATCCGCCGTTCGTAGAAGAGAAAAACAATTATACAGGTTCGTATCGTAAGCAAGTCGTCGTTCCCGCTTCGTGGAAGGGCGAGAAGGTTTATCTACACGTAGGTTCGGCCACTTCGAACTTGAGCGTTTGGGTAAACGGCAAGTTCGTTGGCTATAGTGAAGACTCAAAGTCTGCTGCCGAGTTCGATGTAACGCCTTACCTTACTCCGGGGAAGGAAAACCTGATTGCCATGCAAGTGATGCGTTGGTGTGACGGTTCTTACTTTGAATCACAAGACTTTTGGCGCCTCACGGGTATTGCGCGCGAGGTATATCTTTATGCACGTCCGCAAAGCCATATCAGTGATGTGTTCATTACTCCCGATTTAACGAATAACTACACCGACGGTACGCTTCGCGTTCAATTGCAAGGCACTCAGTGTAAAGGAAAGTCGGCTACGCTTACCTTACTCGATGCAAATGATAAAGTGGTAAAAACACAAACCGTCCCGATGGCAGTCAAGGCCGATGTAGAGTGGAGCATTCGTAATCCGTTGAAGTGGACGGCAGAGACTCCTAATCTTTACCGCTTGCGCATTGACCTACTCGATGGTAATAAGGTGTTGGAGAGTATTGAGCAGAATGTAGGTTTCCGTAAGATTGAAATTCGCAATGCTCAATTCCTCGTCAATGGCCAACCCGTGCTTATTAAAGGTGCCGACCGTCACGAAATGGACCCTGACGGAGGTTATGTAATTAGCATGGATCGTATGTTGCAAGACATACGTATTATGAAGGAGTATAACATCAATGCCGTTCGTACCAGTCACTATCCTAACGACCCACGTTGGTACGACCTTTGCGACAAGTATGGTATCTACGTCGTAGCAGAGGCCAATATCGAAACGCATGGTATGGGCTATGGTGAAAAGACTTTAGCTAAAGTGCCGCGTTACGAACAGACGCACCTTGAACGTAATATCAACAATACGTATGTGCTGAAGAACCACCCCTCAATTGTTACTTGGAGTTTGGGCAATGAGAGCGGCTACGGCATCAACTTCGAGAAGGCCTATGATATGGTAAAGGCCTACGACACGTCACGTCCTGTGCAGTACGAACGAGCTATCTTAGAGCGTGGTACAGATATCTATGCCGAGATGTATTTGCCCTATCAGTATTGCGAAAACTATGCTAAGCGTACAGACATTACAAAACCGCTCATACTTTGTGAGTATGCACATGCAATGGGCAACTCCGAGGGCGGCTTTGGTGAGTATTGGGACTTGGTGCGTAAGTATCCTCATTTCCAAGGCGGCTTTATCTGGGACTTTGTAGATCAAGGTTTACGCGGTAAGAATAAGCAAGGCAAACAAATCTATACTTATGGTGGCGACTACGGACGCTATCCTGCTACTGACCACAACTTTAATTGCAATGGTTTGTTCAATCCCGATCGCCAAGCCCACCCACATGCTGACGAAGTACGCTATTACTATCAGAACGTGTGGACAACGCTCAAGGATAGCATACAAGGCGTGGTAGAAGTGTATAACGAAAACTTCTTCCGCACGCTTGACAACTTATCGCTCAATTGGACGTTGCTCTGCAATGGTCAACAAGTGGCAGCAGGCACCGTGGCTGACATTCACGTTGCACCGCAGTCTCGTTCTATAGTACAGTTGGAGGGCTTTAAACTGCCGCAGCAAAAGGGAGAATACGTGCTTCAATTTGACTATCGTTTGAAGAAGAACGAACCTTTATTAAAGGCTGGTTATGTAGTAGCTCGCCAAGAAATGGTGCTCTCACCCTACATCTATCCTACACTCGCGAGCGTGAAGAGCGTAGTGCCCATTCGCGCTGCTGTGGTAGGACAAAAGGTTGCAACACCAAAGGTGACGAAGGAAGAACAATTGGCATGTCTTACACTTTCTGCAGGTGCTACTTCTGTTACCTTTAATAAGAAAACAGGTCTTATTGACTATCTTGACGTTGACGGCCATGCAATGTTTGAAGAAGGTTATTCACTTCGTCCCGACTTCTGGCGTGCTCCGACGGATAATGACTACGGAGCAAGCATTCAAAAGACATTGCAAGCATGGCGCAATCCACAGTTGAACTTGACCAGTTTCACTGAGAAAGAGCAGGGCATTAATCGTCAAGTTGTTGCTACTTATGATATGCCCGAAGTTAAAGCAAAGCTCACGCTTACTTATACGCTCAACGTACAAGGACAACTTGTAGTTGAACAACAATTAACGGTTAACAAAGGTGCAAAGGCCAAGCCCGTACTGCCTCGTTTCGGTATGACAATGGTAATGCCACAAGATTATCAAACCATTCATTACTATGGCCGTGGCCCTATCGAAAACTACGTCGATCGTCACACTTCAACCTTCTTAGGTGAATACACGCAAAGCGTAGCAGAGCAGTTCTCGCCCTACATTCGTCCTCAAGAGACGGGTAACAAGACCGACATTCGTTGGTGGAGCATTAGCAATGCAGCGTCAGATGGTTTAACCTTTACAGCTCCAGAGCCGTTAGAAATGACAGCGCTCAACTATCTCACTTCCGACCTCGACGGTGGTCCTGTAAAGGAAGAGCACCAAATGCACGCGGGCGATCTTACGCCACGTCCCTTCACCGTGTTGCACATTGCACAGCGTCAGATGGGCTTAGGCTGCATTGACTCTTGGGGCGCTTGGCCATTGCAGAAGTATCAAATTCCCTATGCAGACCATAGCTTCTCATTTGTGATTACTCCTGTAGCACGTTAAGTTAGTCAGTGCTTAGAGTTTTAAGGTTACAAAGTACAAGTAGCCTTAAAACTCTAACTTTTAAATATCCATACAGAAAAGATAACAAACAAATGAACCTATTCAAAACAATAGCCCTTTCGCTATTGTGCATGCAAGGCGTAACGGCTCATGCACAAACGCCCCGCAGTCAATTAGCACCAACGCCCCCAATGGGTTGGATGACGTGGAACCTATTTAAGGGCGACATCAACGAAACACTCATTCGTCAAACCGCAGATGCTATGGTAGAAGAAGGCTTCGCCGCTGCTGGTTATAAGTATATCTTTATAGACGACTTGTGGCAAGGCGGCCGCGATGCACAGAATAATATCATACCCGATCCGAAGAAGTTCCCATCGGGCATAAAGGCATTGGCCGACTATGTACATGCCAAAGGACTGAAACTCGGTATCTATTCTGATGCAGCGCAGTTAACATGTGCGGGAGCAACCGCCAGTTTAGGCTTTGAGTATCAAGACGCGCGCACTTTTGCCTCATGGGGCATTGACTACTTAAAGTATGATTATTGCAATGCACCTGAAGATAGTGCTACGGCACGTGCTCGCTACCATACCATGGCTGATGCACTTCAAAAGTCAGGGCGCGATATCGTATTAGGCGTATGCGAGTGGGGACAACGTCAAGCAGAAGAATGGTGTGGACAAGTAGGCGGACAGTTGTGGCGCACAAGTTACGATGTGCGCGATATGTGGAAAGATACGCTCGGCCAAGGTGGCATGGGCATTCTCGATATCATCAACATTACAGCGCCTCTCGCATCGAAAGTTTCGGCAAGTCAATGGCCCGACATGGACATGCTCGTCGTAGGACTCAATGGTAAAGGTGGCCCCTCAAGCGATTTGGGCGGACATGGCTGCAGCGACATAGAGTATCAAACGCAAATGAGTATGTGGTGCATGCTTTCATCACCTTTGGCTATGAGTAACGACTTGCGCAAGCTAACGCCTGAGGCGCGTCGCATCTTGCTGAACGAAGAGGTGATTGCCATTAATCAAGACTCACTCGGTAGGGCTGCCGAGCGTAAGGTCAATACGGATACTTATCAGTTGTACGTTCGTCCGCTTTCGGGCAATCGTCATGCCGTGGCATTGCTCAATACTTCTGATGCACCGCTTACGCTTACAGCAAACTTTGCCTCATTGGGTTTGAACAAACGCTATACCATTCGCAATGTTTGGCAACACAAGAAAGTTGCCACTAAAGCACGCATGTGGAAAGGTAAGGTTCAGCCCCATGAGACCGTTGTGTTGGTCTTGACAGAAGGCTGATGAACTAACGAAAGAATTAAAAGAAGGTGTGTCAAAATGCATTAATTGACATTTCGATTAATGCGTTTTGACACACCTTCTTTTTGATGTTCCATTCTCATTCTCACCTTTTGCAAAGTGCTTGAGCTATAGGCCGTACGAAGTATTTATGTAATAGTGTGGCCGTTGTAATGGTTATGAGCAAGGATAAGAGAAGAAATATACCGTCGCTTTCCAAACTACCATTGTTAGGGATGAAATGACGAACGATGCGAAGTATTAAAGTGTGCGTAATGAAGAATTCGAAGCTGATGCCGCCCAACCACGATAGCGGCTTTGACGAAAGTAAGCGTGCCGTCATATCGTTGCTTCGATTATGATAAGCCAATTTCATAATCAGCGGGGGCATTACAATCCAAAATATTGCTGTCCGGTAAAACTTTTTTAAGCAAAATAAATTAGGGCTGTCACTTCTC
>ENA-ORRX01000077-ORRX01000077.1-human-gut-metagenome-genome-assembly--contig:-NODE-77-length-33980-cov-10.571_pt1 | contig 33980 bp, 30 predicted proteins | sample MGYA00242186_ERZ509153 | MGnify/ENA primary metagenome ERZ509153 (study PRJEB26280, sample SAMEA2338643) | human gut metagenome | biome: human gut; feature: human-associated habitat; material: faeces... | reverse complement strand
TTCGAGCGTGAAAGTTGATTCACTTCCTTCAAACCTTCGGAATAAGCTTAATAGAAAGATTCCGAATGCCAAGCGAAGACCACAGTATCCTGCTGTATTGGTAGGACAGTTGGCTGTAAGTGATTTGTTCTGTGGACATCATGTTGGAGACGAATTGTTGGATTTCATCAAATCATGGTTTATAGACCCATTGAATAAAACTGGATGCCGATATGTCATTGTTGATGCCGTCAACCATCAGAAAGTATTTGAATATTATCAACGAAATGGTTTCAAATTTCTGTTTTCGTCAGATGAGGAGGAATGGACCTTCTTGCATAACAAAGGTCAAGCGTCAACAACTCCGATAGAGCCGATGAAGACACGACTGATGTACTTTGATTTGATTTATCTCCGCACAAAATAACAAATGAAAGATAAATACTTAATTTAAATAATCATGAAGAAAATTAATCTAATGTTTACAATGCTTGTAATAATATTTGCTGCATTGAGTTTTACCGCTTGCGGTAGTGATGATGATGACAATGCATCTGGTGGTGGTTCTTCAACCAGTTACATTGAAGTAAATTTTAATGGAAAAACTTACAGAGAAAAGATTTATGAGGAGGTGTTAGCCCAAATTGACAATTCTGGAGTTGATGAACAAGGAAAAAACTCTCGTATACTTATGATATGCAGGCCCACTTCGATAACAATGGGTTTAACTTTATGTTTGGTATTGTTCATTATAGAAATAAAAGCGAATTATTAAACTCTATACCTGGTAGCTACCCTTGCGCCAAAGACATAGTGGATGATAATTTTGATAATAATTTAGCCTTCTGTCCATTATTAGAAATTGACGGCGATGAATATGAGTTTGTAAGCGGTACTCACCAAGTTAAGAAAATAAGTAGTGCAAGTGATGGTGTCTATGTAGAAGGTAGCTTTACGGCTACATTCAAGCGAGATTCTGATAGAAAAAACGTGACCGGTTCGTACAAATTACTTATTCCATAATTAATGAGTAAGAGCTAAATATATAGGATTTACTCTCCTAAAAAATTATAAATAAGCCCACCTTTCAGTGGGCTTATTACTTAACATTTCAAAATATCTTTGACCGAGTAAATTTTACTTGAAGCATCAAATGAGAAATACTGGTCGTCCATAATCATATAATCCTCTCTCTGCTTCTTACTTAGACTTTTTATGTCGGGGAACATAGATATTGGAACTATTACTTCTCGTCCATCAGTCAAGAATACTGCCATTGCTCCACACTTTACTCCAAAATCCAGTTTCTTGATTCCTAAAGTTGTATCTTTGAATTTACACATAATTATTCCTCCTAATTTTATTTAATCTTTTTAATTCTAATTTTCTTACCAGCAAAGACATCATCTATCTTCTTATTGAGTTCATCCCAATGCTTATCAATAGCAGAAATGATTTCGGACTCTTCTGATGACGACAATTCAGACCAAGCCACCTCAATCTTCTTCTGTCCATTCTCTTCTATCCATATTTTAGCAACAGTATGTCCTCTATGCGAGTTTTTTCTTCCTCATATCAAAGCAAGTTTACCCATTATAAATATATTTATTTTATTACAAAGGAGCTGCTGCCAGCGGGAACCTCCCCTCTTTCGAGGGCAAAGATACTAAAAACAAATGAGTTTTCTCCATTTTCCCCAATAATTTTATACGATTTTCAGTTTTTATTTGTAATTTCGCAGCAAATTTCTAAACACATATTAATTTTAAACAACATGTTGCAAAAGTTATTCGGTTTTGACCCTGCTCAAAACAAACTGAAAACGGAGGTGGCTGCGGGTATTACCACCTTCCTCACCATGGCCTATATCCTGGCCGTTAATCCTAACATCTTCAGTCATCTCGCCGCTCAGGGCATGGATACACACGCTGTGTTCACTGCCACCGTACTGGCTGCCATTGTAGGTACACTCGTGATGGCGGTCTATGCCAAGAAACCTTTCGGACTGGCTCCTGGTATGGGGCTGAACGCTTTCTTCGTATTCACGGTCTGCCTCACTATGGGCTATTCCTGGCAGATGGCACTCACGGCTGTTCTCATCGAAGGTTTCATCTTCATCATCCTCTCCGCTACCGGTATCCGCTCGATGATGGTGGATGCTATTCCGGCTTCCCTGAAACGTGCCATCGGTGCTGGTATCGGCCTCTTCATCGCCTTCATCGGTCTGAAGAATGCAGGTATCGTGGCTGCCAATGAGGCTACTTTCGTCACCATCGGTAAGATCACCGAAGGCTCTGCACTGCTCGGCGTTATCGGCATCATCCTGACCAGCGTGCTCGTCATCAAGAAAGTGCCTGGCAACCTGCTCATCGGTATTCTCGCTACTACGCTCATCGGCATTCCTATGGGCATCACGGAAATACACGGACTGGTAGATGTGCCACCTTCGGTTTCTCCTATCTTCTGCCAGTTTGATTTCTCCAACGTCTTCTCCATCGATATGGTGGTCATCGTCTTCACCTTCCTCTTCATCGATATGTTTGATACGATGGGCACACTCGTGGGCGTCTGCACCAAAGCGGGCATGATGAAACCGGACGGAAAAATTCATGGACTCAACAAGGCGTTCATGGCGGATGCCGTGGCTACCGTGGCTGGTGCCTGCTTCGGAACAAGTACTACTACCACCTATGTGGAGAGTGCTTCGGGTGTTGCCCAGGGCGGTCGTACGGGTCTTACTGCTTTCATTACTGCCATGTGCTTCGTTGTGGCCCTGTTCTTCGCACCACTGTTCCTGTCAGTTCCTTCTGCAGCAACTACTCCAGTGCTCGTCATCGTGGGTCTGTATATGATGTCGCCTATCAAGGACATCGACCTGAACGATTACGCAGAGTCTATCCCTGCTTTCATCACCATCATCATGATGCCGCTCACCTACAGTATTTCTGATGGTATTCTCTGCGGTATGATCAGCTATGTGGCCATCAACGCCTGCTGCGGAAACATCAAGAAGCTGAGCATCACCATGTGGGTATTGGCTATCCTCTTCGTGCTGAAATATATCTTCATCTAAACAGAGATGAAAATATGGTTTAGATAATAATCCTAACTATATAATGAACAGATCCGGTTGGAACTCATGGGGTTCCAACCGGATTTTTTTATCCCCATCCCTTATCGTAACCTTTCTGTAACATACAATACTGCCTTGTAACATAATCGTCACAAACACGTAATGCGCTTTGCGCCCCTGCTTTCAAAATATCATCGTACCTTTGCACCCGAAAAGAAATACATGTTTCCTGCTTGTTAGCGCAAGAGAAGACATTCATATTAACATTATAAACAAATGAAAGAGAACAAGAAAGCAATTCTGGAGATTCTCAAGAAAAAGAGTTCCAAGAAAGAAGGTAAGAAGGATGATAAGTTTGAAAGCTTAGTGCTCAACCTCGCCCTTCAGAAAATTGACAGTGATGACTTTGACTATGATGGAGAGGCTGTTTATTCTACAGACAAGAAGCGCCTCATCTATTGCATGAGTAATGAGCCAAGTTTCACCGTTCCTGAGGGTGTGACCATCATTGGTGAAATGGCTTTCCGTGGCAAGAAACAACTCAAGAATGTCATCATAGCCAACTCTGTGAAGGAAATAGAGCACGATGCTTTCTATGATTGTGATGAATTGGATAACGTTTATATCCCTGCCGGTGTAAAGGAAGTAAGGGGATATGCTTTTGCTGAATGCGACAAACTCAAGAAGATTACTTTTGCTGGCGTTCCTGCCAAACTGAGCCGTCATACTTTTGACGACTGCGATCTTCTCCACGATATTATTGTACCTGCTGGTGCCAGCAAAGCTTTCCGCAAGGCTCTCCATTTTATTGACGGAGATACTGATTTCCTCGTTACTGAAATGGCAGGAAAAAGGGATGATGCCAAAGCGCAAAACGATAAAAAGGAAAACGTAAAGGCGGAAGACAAGAAAGAGTCCAAAAAGACCGAGGAAAAGAAATCTGAGGTAAAGAAAGATTCTAAGAAAGCTGAGGAAAAGAAAGAACTGAAGCCTGCTGACAAAAACAAGAAGGAAGAGAAAAAGAAGGCTAAAGCATAACATTTCTCTCACTAACTTGATTATCACAAATAGTCTCATAAAATTTTATATCGACTTAGAATATTATGACCAAAGAAGAAATTATTAAAAAAGCATACGTAGAGCGCGATGTGAGCTGGATGTACTTCAACCATCGCATTCTGCAGGAAGCCAAGAAGGAATTTGTTCCATTGCTCGAACGTCTCTCCTTCCTCGGCATTTATTCCAACAACCTCGATGAGTTCTTCCGTGTACGTGTGGCTTCGCTCAACCGCATGATTGACCGCAACCTCACCAAGGATATGGAAGCACAAATCAAAAAGTCTCTCAAAACCATCAATAAGCTCAATGAATCTTACTCGAAAGAATACACTGAAGCGGTGGATCAGGTTTTCCGCGAACTTGAAGTTCACAAAGTTCGACTTGTCACCGAAACCAATCTCAACGATGAGCAGAAGAACTTCCTCACACAGTTCTTCTACGACAAGCTCAACGGCTCTGTCAATCCTATCTGGCTCAACGAGATAGACGACCTCTCTACCCTGGAGGACAACCGCATCTACCTCGCCATCGAAAAGACCGAAATGGAAAATAATGACGAGGATGAAAAGGGCAAGAAAAAGAAAGACGACAAGAAGGGCAAGAAGAAATATGCTGTGGTGAAGGTGCCTGACCGTGTGTATGGCCGCTGGGTGAAGATTCCTTCAAGCGACGGATTCGACAACATCATGTATCTGGACGACGTGATCCGCTACTGTCTGCCTTTAGTTTTCCTCGGATTCAAGGAGAGTTCTTACCGTGCTTATTCCTTCAAGTTTACCAAGGATGCGGAAATGGAGATGGACAATGATGCTGACTTCGGTACGATGGAGAAGATTGCCTTGGGTGTAAACAGCCGTAAGAAGGGCGAGGCGGTGCGCGTCATCTACGACCGCGAAATGCCGAAGGACTGGCAGAAGAAACTGCGCGACCGTCTGAACACCAAGGAGCTGGATGCTTCGCTTGCGGGCGGAAGATACCAGAACCACAAGGACCTGATGTCTTTCCCTGACTGCGGACACAAGGAACTGAAATATGAGAAGTGGACGCCTATCATGAAACCGGAGTTCCTCTCCAACGAGAGCATTCTCGACCAGATCCGTCAGAAAGACCGTTATATCCACGTGCCTTACCACAGTTTCAACGGCTACATCCGTGTGCTGCGCGAGGCTGCCGTCAAGCCTGAGGTGAAAGCCATCAAGACTACACTCTACCGTCTGGCCAAGGACTCCAAGGTGGTGAAGGCCCTGATTACTGCGGCACGCAACGGCAAGAAGGTAACTGCAGTAGTAGAGCTCTTGGCTCGCTTCGACGAGGAGAGCAACATCAAGTGGAGCAAGCGTATGCAGGAGGAAGGCGTCAACGTCATCTTCGGTGTGGAGGGATTGAAGATTCACTCCAAACTCCTCTATATCGAATCCAAGAAGGGTAATATCGCCTGCATCGGAACGGGTAACTTCCACGAGGGAAATGCCAAGATATATACCGACTATCTGATGATGACGGCACGCCCGAAAATTGTGAATGAGGTGGCTAAGGTGTTCGACTTCATCGACCGTCCTTTCTCGCCTTTCCGTTTCAACGAACTGCTCGTCTCTCCTAACTCCATGAAGAGCCGCATCCTCAGAATGCTGGATACGGAAATCAAGAATACCAACGAGGGCAAGGAGGCTTGGGTGAAGATGAAAATCAACCACATCACCGATACCGACATGGTGGCTAAACTCTATCAGGCTTCCAAGGCTGGAGTGAAGATAGACATCGTGATACGTGGCAACTGTTCGCTCGTGCCGGGCATCGCCAACCTCAGCGAGAACATTCACTGTGTGGGCATCATCGACAGATACCTGGAGCACAGCCGTATCCTCATCTTCGCTAATGGCGGCAAACCAAGATATTTCATCGGTTCTGCCGACTGGATGCCGAGAAACCTCCTCAACCGTATCGAGGTGCTCACCCCAGTATATGACGAGGATATGCAGGCAGACCTGCTCCGCACCGTATCATACGGCATGAGAGATACCGCAAACGGCCGCATAGTAGATGGAAAGGGAAACAACGAGTTCATAGAAGGACCTGCATTCAGAAGCCAGGAGGAATTGTATAAAGCCTATCAGGAGGAATTAAAAGAATCATAAAAAGTAATTGTAATGACAACATTAGCAGCTATCGATATTGGTTCCAACGGAGCCAGACTACTCATCAAGCGATTTGATCCGGAAGCACCACGCGAGGAAGACCGCATCAAGAAAATCATGTTCATCCGCATTCCGCTGCGCCTGGGTAAGGATGTGTTTACCCTCGGCAAGGTTTCCAAGGAAAGGGAGAAGATGATGCTCCACATGATGAAGGGATTCAAGCAATTCATGAAACTCAACGATGTGGATGCCTTCCGTGCCTGTGCCACTTCTGCCATGCGAGATGCTGAAAACGGCAAGAAGTTGCTGAAGAAAATAGAAAAGCAGACCGGCATCAAACTCGAGATTATCAAAGGACAGGAGGAGGCGCAACTGCTCTACAACAACCTGGTGGAGAAGACCGACTCTAATGAGGGAAACTTCGCCTATATCGACGTGGGCGGTGGAAGCACCGAGGTTTCCATCATCCACGACGGTACTTTGGCTGAAAGTTTCTCCTACAACATGGGTACGCTGAGAATGCTGAGTGGGAAGGTGACGGCTGATACAGAAAAACTGTTTAAGGAAAACCTCTGCAGATATGCCAAGGAATATGGCAATATCAGCATCATCGGTTCTGGTGGAAACATCAACAAGCTCAACAAGTTGGCCCGCCACAACAAGACGAACGGCAAGGAACTGTCCCTCAGCGAGCTGAAGCGTCTCTACCAGATGATGCAGCCGCTGAGCATCGAGGAACGTGAGATTTCCTTCTCGCTGAAGGAAGACCGTGCCGATGTCATCATTCCTGCTGCCGAAATCTTCATCCGGGCATGCGAGTATCTGGAATGCGACGCCATCATGGTGCCGAACATCTCACTTGCCGACAGTATCGTGGATGGACTCTATGAGAAATTACAAATGAGAAATGAGAAATTAGAAATGAAAAATTAGATATGGGTACAATTTATTTATGTATTGTGATCTTCCTGCTCTGTCTGGCAGTGTTTGATCTCTTTGTGGGAGTCAGCAATGATGCTGTCAACTTCCTGCAATCTGCCATCGGTGCTAAGGTGGCGAAGTTTCGCACCGTACTGATCATCGCTTCCTGCGGTGTGGTTCTCGGTGCTATCATGTCTTCAGGAATGATGGACATCGCCCGTCATGGCATCATGAGTCCGGATCACTTTACCTTTGAAGAAGTGATGACGCTCTTCCTTGCCGTCATGGTAACTGATGTCATCGTACTGGATGTTTTCAATACCTTAGGTATGCCTACCTCTACTACCGTGTCATTGGTATTCGAGTTGTTGGGTGGTGCTTTCATCCTTGCCACCCTCAAGATGATCGGTGACGACAGCCTCAACTATGGTGTATTGCTCAACAGCAACAAGGCTTTGGAGGTAATCATGGGTATCTTCTCATCTGTCATCATCGCCTTTGTTTTCGGTGCGCTCGTGATGTGGATTTCCCGTATCGTCTTCACGTTCAATTACAGAAAGCATTCCCGCTATTCCATCGCTATCTTTGGTGGAATCGCCTTCACTGCCCTCTCCTACTTCATCTTCATGAAGGGTCTTGGCAAGAGTCCTTATCTGCCAAGTGAGTGGCGCGACTTTATCGACCAGAACATCGGGTTGCTGCTCGTCATTACCTTCGTGTTTTCTGCCATCGTGATGGAATTCCTCCACCTCTGCCGCGTCAATATCTTCAAGTTCACCGTACTGATGGGTACCTTTGCCCTGGCTATGGCATTCGCTGGCAACGACCTTGTCAACTTCATCGGTGTGCCTCTGGCTGGTCTTTCTTCTTACAATGACTATATGGCAAATGCCAACGGCGCTGCACCTGACAGCTTTATGATGACCTCATTGATGGAGAGCGCCAAGACCACTCCTGTCTATCTTCTCGCTGCCGGTTTCGTGATGATTGTTGCAATGGCAACCTCTAAGAAGGCGCAGAATGTGATTAAGACTTCCGTGGATTTGAGCCGTCAGGATGAAGGCGATGAGATGTTTGGCAGTTCTTCGGTTGCCCGCGTCATCGTTCGCAACTGTCAGGCTACAGATTCTTGGCTCAACAAGTATCTGCCAAATTCCTTGAAAAGATGGATCAATTCCCGTTTCGACAAGAATGCCGTAGAACTCGAAGAGAGTGCTGCTTTCGATGTAGTTCGCGCTGCAGTCAACCTGGTACTTGCTTCTATGCTCATCACCATCGGTACCAACCTCAAGTTGCCTCTTTCTACCACTTACGTTACCTTCATGGTGGCAATGGGTTCTTCACTTGCTGATAGAGCCTGGAGCCGTGAGAGTGCCGTATTCCGTGTTACTGGTGTATTGAGTGTTATCGGTGGATGGTTTATCACAGCTGGTGTTGCTTTCATAGTCTGCGCCATTGTTTGTATGACCATGCATTTCGGTGGCATCCTCGTTCAGAGTGCTTTCATGGCTCTGGTCATCTTCTTGCTCATCCGCAGCAATATCAAGTACAACAAGAAGGCTAAGCAGGAGAGCAAGGGCAGCACCTTCCAGCTGATGATGCGCTCCCACGACCCAGAGATTGTATGGGATTTGCTTCGTCGCCAGGTATCTCGCACCCAGAGCTTCGTTTGCCATTTCGCCCTGAATGAGTTCAATCTCATCGTAGATGGTCTTGCCAGCGAGAGCACCCGTGACCTTCGCCATGCCAACAAGGAACTGAAGAAAGAGCAGGACATGCTGAAGAAATTCCGCCGTCAGGAGATGCTCGGTCTGAAACGCTCTCCTATGGAGATTGCCATCGAGCGCAACACCTGGTTCCATCTGGGCGCCAACAGCAACCAGCAGTTCATCTACTCTCTCCGCCGTATGCTCGACCCGGTGAAGGAACATGTGGACAACAACTTCAATCCTTTGCCAACTGAATACATCAACGAGTTTGCTCCTGTACGTCAGAAGATCAATGACCTGATGAAGATGAGTTGCGAACAGATTGAGACCAACCGATATGAGAACTATCGTGAGATTCTGGCCGAGGCTGATGCCTGCAAGGATGAACTTTCAGTGCTTCGCAAGAAACACATCGACCGCTTGCAGAACATGAAGGATAATAGCTTGATGCAGATTTCCTTGGTTTATCTCAACATTCTCCAGGAGAGTCAGGAATTCCTGAGCGTGATGAGACACCAGCTCAGAGCTGCCAAGAAGTTCATGGAAGCTTAAGCGAATCATCATCGGATGAAGAAATATGAAGAAATGAAAAGAGGATGTGTCAAAGTCCATGACACACCCTCTTTTTTTATTTCTCATTTCTCATTTCTGATGTCCTCTTGGGCAGGAAATGACGCCAGCCATAATGCCAGATGCGGAACAGAGGTTCGCTCAGAGCCTCAGCAGGATAATAACGCAGGAATCGGAAGTCGCGACATAAACGCTGCAAATTATGACCAATAAAACCATCACCAAGACCATTGCGACGATCATACCTGCCGAAATTTCCACCAGCAAGTATTTCATGAAGCAACATCTCGCCTCGTCGGATATCTACTGGAACCAACATCTTGTCCTCCGAAAGTCCTAACACTTCACGCAAGACATACATCATCGCTCCTGCAAAATTCCATAACCCTAACTGCTTCAGCGTCTGCTGGATTTCAGTCAGAGAAGAATAATTTTCCGAATCTGAAATAGCAGAACCCGTCTGCAGCTTTTCCAATTCATCCATCAAACCCGTCACTACGAAATAATAATCAAGCACCTGACGCAACCCTACTCCTTCATAGAAATAGTGATGATAGAGATGATACAACTGATAGACTGCATTAAACGAAGCCGTAGGAACGGCAATCTTCATCTCAGCCAGTCCCTTCTGTGCATCGCCATCAGATGAAACCGGACGACTGCCCAAACTAACCAGATGGCTGCACTGTTTTCCCTTCTCCTCGTTCAGCCATTTCTGCAAACGGCGATTATAGAAGAAATTGGCCATGATGGCAGGAGTAGAATGAAGTTCAACGGCTATACCCTTGATGAAAAGTCCCACATGATTGAGACTCTCATCGCTTACATACCCCTTATCTTTTGCCAGGGAACAAGCCAAGGAACGAATCTCTTCGCGGGAAGCATCTACCCACACATCCACATCACCTGGAGTTCTCGAAGCAGGATGGGGATAAAGCATGGCATTGCCCTGGCCCTTCAGAATACAACAAGGATAACCTGCCTCTCTTATTTTCTTATATACATACACTGTGGCTTTATTCAGGATACTGTTGCGCATCATGAGCTTGTGGCTCAATCCGAACCAAATCAACAACAAGTTCTCGTTAGGAGCTACTCCCTTAGGCAACTTCTGGACTCCATCCATCGCGATTCCCACCAAGGTTTGTTTCTTGACGAAATCGAAGAAAGCCTTCCAGTCGAAACCTTTCAATGCTGTTCCATCCAAGAACTCCTTACCTTCGTAAAGTCCTAAGGAAAACTGTATCAAACGAAAATATATTTCCATCATGTTGTCGGGTAACCCTATATTTTGCCGGTATAGTGTTATTTTTTGTTTAAACGTTGATTTATCTTCTACTTAAAAATCCTCTTTTCATTCGCAAAAATACATTTTTCCTTTCAAACCACCAAACTTTCTTGTCATTTTTTAACCTAAATATACAATTCAGCGGAATATATGGCAAAACAATCCCCCTGCAGGATAAGCGAAGAGATAGCCTGCGAACTTGTTGTTAGGTGCAGCCTTCTTCGCGGCAGAAACCTGGAGAGGTGTTCCCCATGCTAACGCTGCCAGCAATAAAGAACTGAATGCAATCTTCATCTTCATGATTTTCCTTTAAGTTAGTGTTATTATTGTTTTTGTTGAATAGCGACGCATGACGCTTCTTGTGCTCTCCATATTGATGATGGATAGGGTGATGGCAAAAGTACAACTATTTAATGAGAAATGAATAGATTTTCACAAAAAAGTTTCCCAAACTCCTTTTTTTATCTTAACTTTGCAGTCTCTATTGAATATAAATCATAAAAGAAAAAACATAATGGAAAATAAGAAGATTCCTTATCGTGCCATCGCTCTCGACCTCGACGGCACGCTGACCAACCACGAGAAAGTGGTGACACCTCGCACCCGTCAGGCGCTCCTGAAAGCTCAAGACAATGGTGCCATCATCATTTTAGCTTCCGGGCGCCCTACATACGGTATCCACCCAGTAGCAGAATGTCTTGAACTGGAAAAACGAGGCGGATTCATTCTTTCCTATAATGGCGGAAAGATTGTTGATGCCAAGACCGGTGAGGAATATTTCTCACAATATCTGCCAGATAGCGTGATACCTTTATTATATCAGTATGCCAAGGAAAAGAACTATGCGCTCTTAGGATATGCCGACAATGAGATCATCACCGAAATGCCAGACGACCAGTATGTGAAGGAAGAATCCCGCATCAACAAGATGAACGTCAGAAAAGTAGAGAATCTGCTTGATGCCCTGGAGCCTCATCCTACCAAACTCCTGATGACTGGCGACCCTACCGACATGCTGAAGGCTGAAGAAGAACTCTCTGACATTGTAGGCGATAAAATGTCTGTTTTCCGCTCGGCTCCTTTCTTCCTGGAACTGGTTCCTAACGGCATCGACAAAGCACAGTCTTTGCAGAGATTATTGGGTAAAATCAATCTCACTCCAGCAGACATGATAGCCTTCGGTGATGGATATAATGACCTCAGTATGCTCAAACTTGCCGGTGTCGGTGTGGCTATGGCTAATGCTGCTCCTGAGGTAAGAGCGGAAGCTGACTACGTTACTCTTTCCAATGAAGAAGATGGTGTGGCTGCTGCGCTGAACCATTTCTGGAAATGAGACCGGTCTTATCATAATAAACGGCTATCACCTGATTGGCTTTTAAAGTAAGAGTGATGGACTTCTCTACATTCTTAGCCTTATAGTTCAAAGTCACCTTATTCTTTGACGTCTGCAGGTTCTTGAGATAAACCTTGGTGGAATCCTCGGCATCCTGAATAGCCTGCAGACCGGAGCCCTTGACCGTGAAGCCTAAGATTTCTCCCTTGGAATGATTGGTATCCAAGAGGAAGGTGGCATCTGCCTTGGAATCCACAATATGGGTTTCTACCGTAAATACAGGCGCAGCACCATTGAGTTGCACATTCTTCAACTGGCATCGGGTATCACCACAGAAGTTAGACAAAAGCATGTAGGAAGCACCATCAGGGTCTGTGGCGATAACACCATTCCATCCCTCAGCTACCATCTCCTTCAAACTGATACTCTGCTGCATCAGCTTGCGGGTACTTTCAGCATTCACATTACTATAATAGATGATATTGCGCTTATCTACAATGTCGCCAGCCTTCACATTCTTACGCTCGTTGCTATAAGAAGCATAGAGTTTGGAAGTATTCACAGAGTTGTTGTTGGCACGGTTTCCAAAGCCCATGGTCTTACCATCTACGTTGACAACACCCAGAGCATTATCGATATTCACCCAGTTGGTATTCATGGTGAGGAATTGAGAACCATCACTCTGCTTATGGGTCATACCCGTCTCCTGATTCTTGGCATTGTCGAAATAGAGCGTACGCTGGGTTCGCGTCATTTCGTCGGTACTGATAGCCATCAGACCTCCCTGATCCTTGGTAATGGTGGCAGCTGCATTGGCACGCACATAATCGGTATAGATGACAGCATTACCTGGAGTAGAATAGATGGCGAAACGATTGTTGAGGGTTCCGTCGTTCATATTCAGTTCTCCGTTCATCGTATAACTGTTGCCACGGAGATGATAGATGTCGCTGACTACCGGTGTGGCGTTTGTACGCTTACCACTTACCTGATAACTACCGAGGAAGTTACCGGTATTGTTCTCACGGTAAGGTACGATCATCTTGTTCTTATCCGCACTGTTGGCAGCGATGTATCCGGTATAACTGCCCTTACCTGCACTCCATGAGAAACAGGTGAAACGGTCGGCAGTAGAAGCACGGACGATATTCTGGCAAGGGAATATCCGGGCGGCAGCATAACGCTGGTTGAACGCATCCCAATCTGTAGGGGTTACATCTGCTGTAGATATTGCCTCATGCATCAGCCAGGTCATCATCACACGGTGAGCCTCTACACCCATACGGCGTGCACCGATATCTGAGCGCAACAACCAGGATCCGTCAGACGTTGTAGTCTGGCGTGCCTTGATATTCTTGTAAGCCAAGTTCTCAAGCATCAGCGCATCCGGATCGTTCAGGAAACAGGCATTGGTAGTGTAAGAAGTGATTTGGTCGAAAAGGAAGAGGCTCCAGTCATTACCATTAGGCATAGCCAGTTCGCCATCTGCCAGAGCCAGCCAGTTGAGCACCTCCTTCATCACCTTGTCATTATTGTGCATGAGCGAATTGGTCTTCCACTTCTCCTTACCGATGGTCTTCTGCTGAAAGAGTTTCAGCGCCAGAGCTGCCTCGCCCAACTCTTGTATCACTACATTCTGATAACTTGTATGGAAGAAGTTGTGGTTCTGGAGCGTATAGTCGTCAAAGAGATTCTGTCCCTTATAGAGGTCTGCCACGGTCTTCTTGTCATAATGCGGATCGATAACTGTCGTATTATGGGCATCATCCTTATGAGAATAACTGTTGATGGCAAACTCACGGAGGCGCTCAAACCACTTAGGAGCCATCTCATCGTTAGGGAACAGACCCAATGTGGCAGCCAGTACATCAGCCTCCCAACCATTCTCTTCAGCTTTCGTATCCCCGTTATAACCGGTAGGTATCGTGCGATTCAACTCATAATTGCATTCAGCCTTCAGGAGTTTCTCGATATATCCCTTCTGTTTGTCGGAGAGTTTATCCCACTGGAAATAAGCGGAATAAGCTACGGACATCGCCCAAAGTGAACTCTCCCAAACATAATCGCTACCGGAAGTAGAACCCCAGTAGTTATTACCTAAACAGGTTTTCAACTTATTTGCCTTATGGGTAGAGTAAGCGAAAACCAGACTCTTCATCGCCATCTTTTCCAGGTCATCCCAAGTAACGCCCTCAGGCAGAGTCACCTTGTCCTTACCATATTTTACGAGGAAAGCAGAAATCATGGAGAGGTCGGCATTGGAGCGAACACCGTCCTCATTATTCTGCATGGTACTATTACACTTGAAAGCACCACATACCTCACCCACAGAATTTGGCGCAGCACAATCCTGGAAGTCATTCTTCAGATACTTGGAGAATTTAGCCAACATATTCATCAGGTCACCCTTCATGGTAGCCTCATCCACAAACTGATTGTTGATTACCCCTTCTATAGGACTGGTCACCTCTTTCATCTCATTGGAGTTAGCACTTACCGCTTTCACCTTTTTCTTGAAAGCAGTAGAAATCTCAGAAGTCTGTCCCTCAGTATTTCTCATTTCTGGAGCGATGGCTCCCATAGATGCAGCCATAGCCACACCAGCAGAAAGTACAATGGCAGAACATAATATTTGTTTCTTCTTCATTTTGTTTTTAGCTATTTATTGATTATTATTATCAAAAAGTACATTAAAATGAGATGCAGAAATTACCTATGCGAGTACCTTTGTATAAAGATACAGGATACCAATTATCTCATGTAAAACCTGCCTGTCTCATTCCGACTGCAAAAGTAGCTTTTTATCATCAGGCAGAGGGTAAATATTCATGAATTAAAGGTCACAAATCGTTAAAACACACAGAAAACCTCACTTTTCATATAGGTTCATTCATCTCGTCTCAAATAATTGGTGGCAAAAATACAACATTTTCCTCAAATAATTGGTGGCAAAAATACAACATTTTTCTCAAATACAAGAGAAAAGAAGCGTTTTATTTTTGTTTATAAAATAAAAAAGATATAATTATTCTTGTTATTTATAGAATTATGTGTACCTTTGCACACATAACAAATAAAAGCATATCAGCAGTTATGTTACAATTAGACAATTTCTATAAGGCTCGCTTCGTGCTGAGCAAAGTTATCAGAAAGACTGAGCTGGTTCACACTCCAAGAATCAACCCAGAGAGTGACGTCTATCTGAAGCCTGAGTGCCTCCAGAAGACGGGTTCGTTCAAGATTCGTGGTGCTTACTATAAGATTTCACAACTCACCGATGAAGAAAAGGCGAAGGGTGTGATAGCCTGTTCTGCGGGCAACCATGCACAGGGTGTAGCTCTCGGTGCCACCGCCATGGGAGTGAAGAGCCTCATCTGTCTGCCAGAAGGCGCTCCTATTAGTAAGGTGGAAGCCACCAAGCGTCTCGGTGCTGAAGTCTGTCTGGTACCTGGCGTTTACGATGATGCCTACCAGAAGGCGCTGGAACTGAGAGATGAGCATGGCTACACCTTCGTACATCCTTTCGATGATGAGAATGTCATCGCCGGGCAGGGCACCATCGGATTGGAAATTATCGACCAGCTGCCTGATGTAGAGGCTGTAGTAGTGCCTGTTGGCGGCGGCGGTCTGATTTCGGGTGTGGCTTTCGCCATCAAATCGTTGAATCCGCATGTAAAGGTATATGGTGTTCAGGCTGAAGGAGCAGCAAGTATGGTACAGAGTCTGCACGATCACAAACAGGAGAAGTTGCCTTCTGTAGCAACCGTAGCCGATGGTATTGCCGTAAAGGAACCGGGCAAGATTACCTTTGAAACCTGCTCCAACTACGTAGATGAAATCGTAACCGTGAGCGAGGACGAAATCTGTGCAGCCATCCTGAAACTCATAGAGAGCGAGAAGATGGTAGCCGAAGGTGCCGGTGCGGCCAGCGTGGCAGCCGTGATGTACAACAAGGTTCCGGTGAAGGGCAAGAAAACCATCTGCGTGGTAAGTGGCGGTAATATTGACGTAACCATCCTGAACCGCGTCATCACCCGTGGTCTTGCCAAGAGCGGCCGTCTCTGCACCATTGAGATGGAGCTGGATGACAAACCGGGTGAACTCGTAGAGGTTTGCTCTGTCATCGCCGGATTAGGTGGTAATATCACAGGCGTCCACCACGACCGTTCTGCCAACCGCAACAAGGTGAATGCCTGCGTGCTCCGTCTCACCATGGAGACTCGCGACGAGGAACATGTAAAAGAAATCAAGGGAGCCCTTGAAGCTAAGGGATTCCATTTATATATTGTTTAAAACTTATCAGATTATGAACGCAATTCACACAGACAATGCGCCTGCAGCTATCGGTCCATATAGCCAGGCTATCGAAGTAAACGGTTTCGTATTTGCATCAGGTCAGATTCCTATCGACCCTGCAACAGGCAATTTCGTAGAGGGTGGCATCAAGGAGCAGACCCGTCAGAGTCTTACCAATGCCCAGAACATTCTGAAGGCTGCCGGTACTGACCTCTCTCATGTAGTAAAGACTACAGTTTATCTGAACAGTATGGATGATTTCGCTGCCATGAACGAGGTTTATGCAGAGTTCTTCAGCCAGCCATACCCAGCACGTTCTGCTGTAGCAGTAGAGAAGTTGCCAAAGGGCGCACTCGTTGAAGTAGAGGTTCTGGCTGCTAAGTAAAAGAAATCGGTAGTATAACTCCTGGAGTTTATGCTACCGTTTTTTTGTCTGCCACATACATGCCTATCAGGATGCAAGTGGCACCTATCAGAAAATAAGGAGTGATTTTCTCATCCAATATCCATGAAGCAAAGATCATGGTAGTGATTGGATTGAAATATACCCAGTTGGTGGCCTTTACCGTACCCAACTTGGAAAGGCACCAGTTCCATGTGAGAAAACAGATCATGGAAGCCAAGCAACCTAAAAACAACAGGTTGCCTATCACCTGAGGTTTGGCAAAGACCTCGCAAGAAGGGAATCCCGGTATAATCAGATAATAAGGCAATATCGTCAATACTCCATAGAAGAATACCTTGCGGGTGATAAAGGCGGCACTATACTTTCCCGTCACCGATTTCATCATCAGGGAATAGATAGCCCAGCACATACATGCCGTAAACGCCAGGGCATCGCCTACGGGGGAGAGATGAAGCACAAAGCGACCATTCAAAACCACGATGATCATACCCATAAAAGCCAAAAGCGAACCGAGTATCTGTATCAGGTTGATGCGGGCGGAATCCCGATATACCAACCTTACCAGCAGGGTAGCAAAAAGCGGACAGGAACATACGATAAGGGATGTATTGGTGGTGGTGGTGAAATTCATCGCTTCATTCTCACTTAAGAAATAGAGTGATCCTCCCGTGATGCCTAATAACATCATCTTCGCTTCGTCCTTCCAAGAGTCGGCAAAGATGCGACGGTGATTGAATGCCAGCATCAGAACGTATGCGATGGAAAAGCGCATGGTAAAAATCTGGGCTGGAGAAAGTCCGTTCAGCATCAGCACCTTGGTTGATACAAAAGTGGTTCCCCATATTGCTACGGTGAGGAATGCTACGAGATGATAAAAGAGGTTGCTGTTTCTATTCATACTTACATCTATTCTTTCTTTTGCCGCACATTTTTATATCTGTACACTCATACGTCTATCCCTTTTTGCGACAGTTCTTCTGTGACAGTTCATTTTTTATGACTGCAAAAGTAAGGCTTTTCGATGAAGTACACAAATTTTTTCAAATATTTATTTTGGAGGAACAAATAATTATATGTACTTTTGCACCTAAAATAACAAATGATGATACTACATCCTTTCCATATATCCTCTACAGGAACTGACTTTCCCGAAAAGATGAACAATCCTTTCGACTACGAACCGCACCCTCTTTGCATACAGATATGCAAGGAGTTGCAGACCTATCTTGAGAACAAGAAGGAATGGCGCGAGGAAATCGACCGGGGAAAAATGTTCGGCATACTCATCGTTGAAGGCGGATACTTGGCTGCCTATAGCGGTCAGATAGGAGGCAGAAGCGACTGGGATGACTTCGTACCTGCCGTTTTCGACTACCTACAGCCTGATGGATATTTCAAGACCCATGAGGCGGAAATCACCCACATCAACGAAAGTATCCTGCGACTGGAAAAGGATGAACGGATGCAGAAGGCCCGGACACTCATCGCAGACCTGCTCGCCCAGCGCCAACAAGCCATAGCCGGTTTTCAGGAAAAGATGAAAGAAAAGAAGGCCCAAAGGGATCTCCGACGAAAACAGGGCAATCTCTCTGCCGAAGAGGAACAGGCGATGACCAAAGAAAGCCAATTCATGAAGGCCGAACTGCGCCGACTCAAGAAATCACTTGCCGAGAAGACAACATTAGAGACGGAATACGAAGACTATCAGAACAATATTTCCAGACTTAAGCAACTGCGCAAGCAACTCTCTGATGCCCTGCAGCAATGGTTGTTTGCACAATTCAGAATGCTCAATGCCGAAGGAGAAGAAAAAGATCTGTTGGAAATATTCAGAGATACTGCATTGGAAGACCAGCCGAACCTGTCACTCCTCTCCAAAAGAGCTGCACTGAAGATGGTTCCTCCTGCCGGAAGCGGAGAATGCTGCGAACCCAAACTGCTCCAGTATGCTTTCAGACATCATCTGAAACCCCTACAGATGGCGATGTTCTGGTGGGGCGAAAGTCCGAAAGAGGAAATCAGACACCACCTACAGTTCTATCCAGCCTGCAATGGTAAGTGCAAACCGATACTCCGCTGGATGCTACCGGAAGTAAACACGAAGCTCAATCATGCATCTCAACCACTTACCCTGGAGACACTCTATGAAGACCGGGAACTTGCCGTTATCTGCAAACCTGCAGGAATGCTCTCCGTACCAGGAAAAGAACCAGGCGTCACTTCCGTCTATTCCATCATGCGAAGAAAATATCCGGAGGCTACGGGTCCTTTGATCGTACACCGGCTGGACATGGCTACAAGCGGACTCATGGTGATTGCCAAAACTGAGTTTGCCTACCATCGGCTGCAGGAACAATTTGCAAGTCATCAGATACAGAAGAAATACGTAGCCATCGTATGTGCGAAAGAAGGAAGCATCCAGCCAGAAGGCATTCTCTCTCTCCCTCTGATGCCCGACTATCTCGACCGTCCACGCCAGATTGTAAATCATGAACAGGGAAAGGAAGCGATTACGGAATACAAAATTCTTGGAAACGCAGGAAACGATGCTTTTGGTAACAAAGGAAACGCAGGAAACAACCAGCATCTCCGCCTCGCTCTCTATCCCCAAACGGGACGTACCCACCAGCTCCGTGTACATTGTGCCCACCGGGAAGGACTGAATGCCCCTATCCTTGGCGACCCTCTCTATGGCTGCGAGAAGGCACCCCGCCTCTACCTCCATGCCGAGTCTATCAGATTCACACATCCTTTATCAGGAAAGGAAATATTCATAGAACGGAAAGCAGACTTCTGACAAACCCCAAACAGGAAGAAGTTCAGTGCATTATATCATACAAGGAAAAATCCTGAAAAAAAAGAATCCCTTAGTGTTCTTCTTGCTGAAACACTAAGGGATTTATATTTTCTCGTATGAATGTATAAAAAAAGCACCTTCATAAGGAAGATGCCATTCAGTTTAACCAATTATGTTGGGATACCCGGACTCGAACCAGGAATGACAGGACCAGAATCTGTAGTGTTACCATTACACCATATCCCAATTTTGCTTAAAAGAGAAGAATGCTCGAATGATGAAGTTGGGATACCCGGACTCGAACCAGGAATGACAGGACCAGAATCTGTAGTGTTACCATTACACCATATCCCAATATCTTAGCAATCATTATAAGCATTAATCACAATTGCGAGTGCAAAGGTACTACTTTTTTCTGAATTACCAAAAAAATCAGCGTCTTTTTTCTAAAAAATCTCAATTTTTATCGTTTTTCGGGGTTTTTCCATGTATTTAGCGTATCTTTGCAAGGCTTTTATAAAGAAAAAACATAAACGAGACAATTAATAGATAATCATCAATGAATACAACAAAACAATTAGTAGAGACAATTAAAGAAGGAATACAGGAAAAAAAAGGTAGTAAAATTGTGATTGCCGACCTGACGCACATCGATGGTACTATCGCAAAGTACTTCGTAATCTGTCAGGGCAACTCTCCATCACAGGTGGAAGCTATCGCTGAATCTGTAGGCGATTTCTGCAGAAAAAATCTGGGAGAAAAACCTGCAAATGTTGCGGGATTAGGAAATGACCAGTGGGTTGCTATCGACTTCGTGGATGTACTTGTGCATATCTTCCAACCAGAAGTTAGACAGTTCTATGATTTGGAGCACCTCTGGGAAGACGCCAACCTGACTGAAATTCCTGACCTCGACTAATCAGCAGAACAACTTCCTTTATCTGGAGTTGGTATATATATAATTGAAGTTGATATATAATTAAGGTATAAATATAATAAGGTGTAAGACTACCATAGTATAGTTTTATACACGATATAGGATTCATATAATTTCAGAAGATATGGAACAAGGAAACAGAATGAATAATCATGGCGGAGGAAAACCGCCAAAGATGCCTCGGTTCAACATGAGCTGGCTTTACGTCATCATCCTCATCAGTTTGATAGTGGTCTTTCTGAATGGTGGTGGTGATGCATTAGGTGGAAGTGCAAACAAAAAGGCTACTTACACTGAATTCAAGGAATACATCGAAAAGGGATACGTACTGAGCGTTACTGCCAATAAGAACGACGGCAACCTGAAAGTGTACGTTGCCCCAAATCATATCAGAGATGTATATCATACCAGTGCGAAGAACGTAGGACCTGCTCCTTATGTTGAAGTGCAGTATGGTTCGATAGACGAAGTTGACAAATATCTCGACAACATGGTGAAGGCTAAGAAAATCAAATCTTACAACTATGTCAACGAGAAAGGCAACGACTTCATCAGCCTCCTGATCAACTTCGCCCCACTCATCATCTTCTTCCTCCTCATTTGGTGGGTATCTGGAAGAATGGGCGGTGGCATGGGCGGCTCTGGCGGCGGTATCTTCAATGTCGGCAAGAGCAAAGCACGCATGTATGAAAAGGGAAATACATTAGGTATTACCTTCAAGGATGTGGCCGGACAGGAAGGTGCCAAACAGGAAGTGGAGGAAATCGTGGAGTTCCTCAAAAACCCACAGAAATATACCGACCTGGGTGGTAAGATTCCTAAGGGAGCACTCCTCGTGGGTCCTCCGGGAACAGGTAAGACACTCCTGGCAAAGGCTGTAGCCGGTGAAGCAGGTGTACCATTCTTCTCTATGAGCGGTTCCGACTTCGTTGAAATGTTTGTGGGTGTCGGTGCATCCCGTGTTCGCGACCTCTTCAGACAAGCTAAGGAAAAGGCGCCAAGCATTATCTTCATCGATGAGATTGATGCCGTGGGTCGTGCCCGCAGCAAGAACCCTGCCATGGGCGGCAACGATGAACGTGAGAATACCCTGAATGCCCTCCTCACTGAGATGGACGGTTTCGGTACCAATAGTGGTGTCATCATCCTTGCAGCTACCAACCGTGTTGATATGCTGGATAGTGCCCTGCTCCGTGCCGGTCGTTTCGACCGTGAAATCCACGTTGATCTGCCTGGCTTGAACGAGCGTAAGGCCATCTTCCAGGTTCATCTGAAACCAATCAAGATAGACGATACTGTAGATATCGACCTCCTGGCTCGTCAGACTCCGGGATTCTCGGGTGCAGATATCGCCAATGTTTGTAATGAGGCTGCCCTCATCGCTGCACGCCACGACAAGAAGGCTGTGTGCAAGCAGGACTTCCTCGATGCTGTCGATCGTATCGTAGGTGGACTGGAGAAAAAGACCAAGGTGATGACTGCAGATGAAAAGCGCAGCATCGCATTGCATGAGGCTGGTCATGCTACAATCTCATGGTTCTGCCAGTATGCCAACCCGCTCATCAAGGTTACCATCGTACCTCGCGGACAGGCTTTGGGTGCAGCATGGTACTTACCTGAGGAGAGACAGATTACCACCAAGGAGCAGATGCTCGACGAGATGTGCTCGCTGATGGGTGGACGTGCAGCAGAGGAACTGTTTACAGGACATATCTCTTCTGGTGCGATGAACGATTTGGAGCGTGCTACCAAGAGTGCATACGGCATGGTGGCTTACCTCGGTATGAGTAAGACTTTGCCTAACATCTGCTATTACAACCAGAGCGAATATTCTTTCCAGCGCCCATACTCTGAGACAACGGCAAGAGAAATCGACGAGGAAGTACTCAAGATGGTGAACGAGCAATATACTCGTGCCAAGAACATCCTGATGGAACACAAGGAGGGTCACAATGCGCTGGCTGAACTCCTGATACAGAAAGAGGTTATCATGGCAGAAGACGTGGAGAAAATCTTCGGCAAGCGCCCTTGGATGAGCCGTTCTCAGGAAATCATGGAGGACGAGCAGCCTAAGATCGACGACACCGTCAAGGAACTTCCAGAGGTACAGGCTGCTATCAAGGAGCATGAGGAAAACAACAAGAATGCTGAAGACAAGCAGGACGAAAGTCATGCCGAAGACAAGCAGGACGATAATAATTAATACCAAAAGTCATGACAGACAAACAAAAGAACCTCATCATCAGAACCATCACCGGCGTACTCTTCGTCGGTTGTATGGTTTCATGTTTCCTGCAACCGAGAGCAATGGTACTCCTCTTCGCTCTGATCACTGGCCTGAGTATCTGGGAATACTGCGGGTTAGTCAACAATGAGATAGAAGACGTTTGCGTCAACCGCTTCATCTCTACCGTAGCAGGTGTATATTTCTTCCTTGCCGTAGCGGGATTCCGTACGGGTGTTACAGGCTACAACTTCGTAGTCTTCATCCCATACATCTTCACGATAGTATATCTCTTCATCTATGAGTTATATACAGGCAATAAGAATGCTGTTGGCGACTGGGCTTACACGATGCTTTCACAGATGTACATCGCTCTCCCATTCTCGCTCATCAACGTATTGGCATTTGAAGTATCAGCAGAAGACGGACAGATACATTACGACATGCTCTTACCGCTGAGCATATTCATCTTCCTCTGGACCAATGATACAGGTGCCTATTGCAGTGGCTCTCTTTTCGGAAAGCACAAGCTCTTCCCTCGCATCAGTCCTGCCAAGAGTTGGGAAGGAAGCATCGGCGGAGGTATCTTCGTACTGATTGCTGCAGCCATCGTCGGTTACTTTGCCAATTCAGGAGAAACCCTGCATACCTTGAACATCCCTGAGTGGATGGGATTAGGTTTGGTAGTCGCAGTATTTGGCACATGGGGCGACTTGGTAGAGAGCCTATTCAAACGCACCATAGGCGTGAAAGACAGTGGCAACATTCTTCCGGGACACGGAGGTATGCTCGACCGTTTCGATTCTTCACTTATGGCAATTCCTGCCGCAGTGATTTATCTCTACACCCTCCAACTGTTCGGATAAGTCAATCCTATAAGTTCAGCAAACAAGAAACATTTTATACTATCAGGACGTGCTTCGCAAAGAAGTACGTCCTTTTTGTTTCATACAAGTAAAAAGATATCACACTACCGATTCCCGTCCAGGCAAGCAAAAACAGCTGCATAGGCAGGGATAATTTTCTGCGTGGGCAAGCAAAAATTCTTGCCTGGGCAGGGAAAAATAAAAGTGGGGTAAGGGGAATGTTTTGAAAAACACCTCTTACCCCACTTCCGTTAGGATATAAAATATGATAAAAACTGGTCAGACCTATTCTGAGACTGGAGGATTCTGATGGGAATTTTCCTCACTCATTTCCTGCGCCTTCCTCATTTGTTCTTCTGCTATTCGCAACTGTTCCTCTGCCTTCATACGGGCACGCTCTGCTTCTTCCTGGGCTTTAATCCTTGCACGTTCAGCCTCCTGTTCTGCCTTGATTCTCGCACGCTCAGCAGCCTCGGCAGCCGCTTTAGCCTCAACCTCAGCCCTTTCCTTTGCCAGACGAATCAATTTCTCTCGATGCTTCTTGATCAGGTCATACATGATGGTAGCAGCCTGATCTGGAGCTATGCGATTGCCCAATTTCTCACGAACCTCCTGATAACCTGCTAACATTTTTTCTCTGCCAGGCATTCCAGGAAGAATCTGGAAGAGCTGGTCGGCAATACCATCCACCGTAAAGCGGTCGGCAAACATCTCCTTCACGATTTCCTTATTGGCCACCAAATTGACCAATGAGATATACTTCACCTTGAGGATATGATTGAAAGCCCAACGTATCAGTTTAGGAAGCGGTGTCTCATAGCAGACAACCTGCGGAACATCAAAAAGAGCCGTCTCTAATGTGGCAGTACCACTGGTTACTAATGCCACCTTACTATGAGCCAAAAGCGGATAAGTCTTGTTCTTGACCAACCTGACAGGAGTTCCCTCAATGAATTTCTGATAATATTCATCTTCAACAGAAGGAGCACCAGCCAAGACCATCTGATAATCCTCAAAACGCTCAGCCACCTCTATCATGGCTGGCAAATTATCCTTGATTTCCTGCAGACGACTACCAGCCAACAGAGCTATAATAGGCTTTCTTGTGTCCAGATTATTCTCAACACAGAACTCAGCGTATGTCTGATGATAATCCGCTCTAAACTCATTCACCTCCTGTGCCGTAGGATTGCCTACATAATGAATCGGATACTTGTGTTTTTTCTCAAAGAAATCAACCTCAAAAGGCAAGATGGAAAAGAGTTCGGCTATATCCCTCTTGATACTGCGGATACGCCATTCCTTCCATGCCCATATCTTAGGAGATATATAATAGTAAGCAGGTATCAAAGTGTTCTTTTTCAGAAACTTAGCAATATTCAGATTAAAACCCGGATAATCTACAAGAATCACCACATCAGGTTTCCATTCCACAATATCCTGCTTGCATTTTTTCATATTGGCAAAGATGGTACGCAGATGCAGGAGAACCGGCACAAAACCCATATATGCCAGTTCCTTATAATGCTTGACACGGGTTCCACCTTCAGCAGCCATCAAGTCACCACCGAAGAACCGAAACTCTGCCAATTCATCCACTTTTTTCAACGAGCGCATCAATCTGCTGGCATGCAAATCACCACTTGCCTCGCCTACTATCAAATAATACTTCATATCTTAGCGTGAGAAGTTTATAAAATCCTTGAGTGAAGGTTTAAATCTTGAAACTATTCAGTAATTCATAGTCTGTCACATCTATCTTGGTAGGTGTAATGGAGATATATCCATGATTCAGAGCCCACTGGTCGGTATCAGTAGCCTCCGGCTCATCATTGCGATATTCTCCCACCATCCAATAGTAATCGTAGCCACGCGGATGATGACGCTTTTCCACCTCATGAATCCAGGAGCCACGAGTCATACGGCACATCTTAAAGCCCTTGAAAGGCGGATTCGCAGGGAAATTCACATTCAGACAGGTATCTATAGGCAAACCTTCCGCAAGTACTTTCTTCACAATAGCGACAACCCCATCCTTCAACGGAGTAAGATCGGCATTCTCATCGTAATTGCAACTACTGAAGGCCACAGAAGGAATACGCTTCATGCACCCCTCCTTAGCAACACCCATCGTACCGGAATAATGATTGTTGACACTGGAATTATCACCATGGTTGATGCCGCTCAGAATCAAGTCTGGAGTACGCCCAGGGAGCAATTGATCTAATGCCAACTTCACACAGTCAACAGGCGTACCGCTGCATGACCATACTTCCACATCCTCTCCCATATTCTTGCGGCGTTTCAGTCGCAATGGTTCTGTGGCAGAAAAGGCACAGGCATATCCCGACCGGGCACTTTCAGGAGCCACAACCAGCACGTTGCACCAGCCTTTGAGGAAGCCGACGAGCGTTTTGATACCATTGGCATGATAGCCATCATCATTCGAAATTAAAACTAAAGGTTTCTTATTTTCCATAAAATTTCCTTTCTTTTGGGTGCAAAAGTAATAAAAAAACTATAAAGTAACGTATTTCTCGCATAAAATATGTATCTTTGCATCGATTTTCACTATTATAACATATAGAAAATGGGAAAAATTATCGCATTAGCTAATCAAAAAGGTGGTGTAGGAAAGACTACAACTACTATCAATCTGGCTGCATCGCTGGCCACATTGGAGAAGACAGTCCTCGTTGTTGACGCTGACCCTCAGGCAAACGCCTCCAGCGGTTTGGGTGTCGATATCAAGGAGGTGGACTGCTCGCTCTACGAATGTATCATCGACCACGCCGATGTCCGCGATGCGATATATACCACCGACATTGACGGTTTGGACATTATCCCAAGCCATATCGACCTGGTGGGTGCTGAAATAGAAATGCTCAACCTTAAGAACCGTGAGAAAGTAATCAAAACCTTGCTGGAACCTATCCGCGATGATTATGATTATATCCTCATCGACTGTTCTCCTTCACTGGGACTCATCACTGTCAACTCGCTTACCGCAGCCGACAGCGTCATCATCCCTGTGCAGTGCGAATATTTCGCTCTTGAAGGTATCAGCAAACTGCTCAACACCATCAAAATTATCAAGAGCAAGCTGAATCCGAAACTGGAAATCGAAGGATTCCTGCTCACCATGTATGACAGCCGTCTCCGCCTTGCCAACCAGATCTATGACGAGGTAAAACGACACTTCCAGGAACTGGTGTTCAAGAGTGTCATCCAGCGCAACGTGAAGTTGAGCGAAAGTCCAAGTCACGGTCTCCCTGTCATCCTCTACGATGCAGAGTCAAACGGAGCTAAGAACCATCTGGCACTGGCAAAAGAGATCATCAACAAGAATAGTTAACAAGTAAAGACAAGAGAATTCTTCACTCTTCACTTAAAAACAACATAATGGCAGTACATAAGAAATACAATAACGGAACGAAAAGCAATGCCTTGGGTCGTGGACTCGATGCATTAATATCAACAGAAGGCGTTCGCACCCAGGGCAGCAGCACCATCAATGAGATAGCGCTCGACCAGATAGAAGCGAACCCCAACCAGCCTCGTCGCGAGTTTGACGAGGAAGCCTTGCACGAACTGGCTGAAAGCATCAAGGCTATCGGTATCATCCAGCCCATCACCCTGAGACAGGTATCGGAAAACAGATTCCAAATTATCGCCGGTGAGCGCCGATGGAGAGCTTCCCAACTGGCTGGTCTCCTGGCTATCCCTGCCTACATCCGCACCATCAGCGATGAGAACGTGATGGAAATGGCTTTGGTGGAGAATATCCAGCGCCAGGACCTCAACGCCATCGAAATCGCCCTTGCCTATGAGCATCTCCTGGAAAACGAGGGAATGACACAAGAGAAGATTTCCGAGCGCGTGGGCAAGAGTAGAGCAGCCATTGCCAACTACCTCCGCCTGCTGAAACTGCCTGCCCAGGTACAGATGGCATTGCAGAAGAAGGAAATCGACATGGGACACTGCCGTGCACTGCTTGCACTTGACAGTCCGTCGCTACAAATCAAACTCTTCAAGGAAATCCAGAAAAACGGTTACTCGGTTAGAAAGGTAGAAGAAATGGTGCAGCACCTGAAAAACGGTGAGGACATCGAGAGTGGCAAGAAGACAATCACATCCAAGTCACAGGTACCAGAGGAGTTTACGATGCTGAAAGACCGTCTTTCTAAATTCCTCAACACCAAAGTACAGTTCACCTGTTCACCAAAGGGCAAGGGAAAAATCAGCATTCCTTTCGCCAACGAGGAAGAATTGGAGCGCATCATGAGCGTTTTCGACCAATTAAACCAAAACAAAAATTAAGAAAGTGAATTTCAAGTTATCACATATCTGCATCATGGCACTGCTATGGCTGGGCACAACACAGGCGATGGCACAAAAGGACTCACTCGCCGTAGAAAGCCTGAGCCTGGAGGATTCGATTACCATCGACAGTGCCTCCCTGAGCAAAGCACTCGCCCCTAAAGCGCTGAGAAAGAAGCGCAACTGGACCACCTGGAGACCAGACACCAAGCGTGCCATGTGGCTTGCTCTCGTATTGCCGGGTGCAGGACAGATTTACAACAGGAAATACTGGAAGCTGCCTATCATCTACGGCGGCTTCGTGGGATGTGCCTATGCCATGAGCTGGAACAACCAGATGTATCATGACTACTCACAGGCATATCTGGACATCATGGACGATGACCCCAACACACAGAGCTACAACCAGTTCTTGCACTTGGGAGCCCAAATAGATGCCAGCAACATAGAGCGATATAAGGAAATCTTCCGCAAACGCAAAGACCGCTATCGCAGATGGAGAGACATGAGTATGTTTGTGATGATAGGCGTATATGCCTTCTCCGTCATTGATGCATACGTGGATGCTTCCCTCTCTGAATTTGACATCTCAGACGACCTGTCGCTCAGAGTAGAGCCTACGGTAATCAACAACAACCAGAGAACCCGCAACCCATTGCGTTCTTCTACGCTTGGTCTGCAATGTTCTCTCACATTCTAAAGGAAACCTTCCTGTCTCTTCAGGAAAAGGGAAATACCCATTACGGGAAGAAACTATATACATTATTATATATATATAAGAAAATCGAAAAAGCAAAATAGACCATTATATCAGAATGAAGAAAGTAATCATATTTGCAGCTATATTGCTTAGCTGTTCTACCGGAATGCAAGCGCAAACCGAAAACGGTGACAACGATGATGTGATCACCGTAACAGACAAAGATGGAAAAGCAGAAGAAATCGAAATTCCTACAGGTTTGGAGGACAATCTCGACAGCCTGCTCCATCTCTATAATGCTCAGACATATATGATGCTGGATACAGCATGCAACTACAAGGATGAAAACCGAACATACCCTAAAGAGGTATATATCGACCGCCTGAAGAGACTCCCTACCATCATAGAGATGCCATACAATGAGGTGGTACAGAAATTCATCGACCGCTATAGCGGCAAGTTACGCCGCTCTGTCAGCTTTATGTTGGGAGCCAGCAATTTCTACATGCCTATCTTCGAGGAGGCTTTGGAGGCATACAACCTGCCTTTGGAATTGAAATATCTGCCAGTCATTGAATCAGCGCTCAATCCGAAGGCTGTTTCAAGAGTAGGTGCCACAGGTCTCTGGCAGTTTATGCTGGCCACAGGCAAGCGCTATGGACTGGAAGTAAACTCATTGGTAGATGAGCGCCGCGACCCGGTGAAAGCATCTTATGCTGCAGCCCACTACCTGAGTGATCTCTATAAGATCTTCGATGACTGGGGATTGGTAATCGCTGCTTACAACTGCGGTCCAAGCAAGGTAAACCAGGCCATCCACCGTGCCAAGGGTTCTGCTGACTACTGGAGCATCTATCCATACCTCCCAAAGGAGACCCGTGGATATGTACCTGCATTCATCGCAGCCAACTATATCATGAACTACTACTGCGAGCATAATATCTGTCCGATGGTCACAGAGTTGCCAGCCAAGACTGACACCGTGGTAGTAAACAGAGATCTTCACTTAGAGCAGATTGCACAGGTATTGAATATCAATATCGAACATTTGCGCAACCTCAACCCAGAATACCGCCGTGACATCGTCAACGGACTCAACAAGCCTAAGACCGTACGTCTGCCAGAATCTCTCGTGGGAGCATTCATCGACAATGAAGACTCTATCTACAACTTCAAGACCGATGAACTGCTGTTGAAACGCGATGTAGTGGATGTCAAGGAAGATACACCATCTGTAGGCCGCAACCACAGTTATAGCCGCAGCAGATCTTCTTACAGTTCAAGAAGCAGAAGCTCTTACAGCAGAAAGAGCAAGAAATCAAAAAAGAAAAAGACAACTCGCAGCAAGAGTGTAACCATCAAGAATGGCGACACCTTATCAGAAATAGCAGCACGCAATCACACGACCGTGAAGAAACTTCGCAAACTGAATGGTATTTCTGGTAACACAATACGTGCCGGCAAGAAGATCAAGGTGAAGTAAAACACCTTGATTTGCCGACAGACAACACATACTGATTCATCAACTAAAAATTTCAGCAGGAGGGTAAAACCATGAACGATCAGAACTTGAAGGAACTGGAAAGAGAGCAGGCTGACAACAAGCTCATCAATGATGCTTTCCAGCATTTGATAGACACATACGTGGCTTCACGCCACCGCAAGAAAGTAGATATCGTAACGAAAGCTTTCAACTTTGCACGACAAGCTCACAAAGGAGTACGACGACTCTCTGGTGAGCCATATATCATGCACCCTATCGCCGTGGCTCAAATCGCCTGCGAAGAAATGGGATTAGGCTCTACCAGTATCTGTGCAGCCCTGCTCCATGACGTGGTGGAAGATACTGACTATACAGTAGAAGACATCACCAATATCTTCGGTGCTAAAATAGCACAGATTGTAGATGGACTGACCAAGATCAGCGGTGGTATCTTTGGAGATAAGGCTTCTGCGCAGGCAGAAAACTTCAAGAAACTCCTGCTCACCATGAGCGATGATATCCGTGTCATCCTCATCAAGATCTGCGACCGTCTGCACAACATGCGTACCCTCGCTTCCCAACCGGCAAACAAACAATACAAGATTGCTGGAGAAACGCTCTACATCTATGCTCCATTAGCTAACCGTCTGGGACTAAACAAGATCAAGACGGAATTGGAGAATCTCAGTTTCAAATACGACCACCCACAGGAATATGCCAACATAGAGCATAAACTTGCAGATACAGAAGCACAGCGTGACAATCTCTTTGCACAGTTTACCGCCCCTATCCGTGAAGAACTCGATAAGTTGGGCGTAGAATACAAGATCAAAGCCCGTGTAAAGAGCCCTTATTCCATCTGGAACAAGATGCAGAACAAGCATGTCTCGTTCGACGAAATCTACGATATTCTGGCAGTCCGCATCATCTTTACCCCTAAAGTAAGGGCAAACGAGGTGAACGAATGCTTCAATATCTATGTAGCCATCAGCAAGATATACAAGAGTCATCCTGACCGTCTGCGCGACTGGCTCAACCATCCGAAAGCCAATGGCTATCAGGCGCTCCACGTCACCCTGATGAGTAAGCAGGGACGCTGGATAGAAGTACAGATTCGCTCAGACCGCATGGACGAAGTGGCTGAACAGGGATTTGCCGCACACTGGAAATACAAAGAGGGAGAAAACGAATATACTGAGGATGAAAACGAGCTGAACGACTGGCTCGGCACCATCAAGGAAATATTGGATGATCCACAACCGGATGCCATGGACTTCTTGGATGCCATCAAACTCAACCTCTTTGCATCAGAAATTTTCGTCTTCACGCCTAAGGGAGAAATCAAGACCATGCCAGCCGACTGTACTGCACTCGACTTCGCTTTCCAGATCCATACCTTCTTGGGAAGCCATTGTATCGGTGCTAAGGTCAATCACAAACTGGTTCCGCTCAGCCATAAGTTGCAAAGTGGCGATCAGGTGGAAATTCTGACCAGTAAGAGCCAGCATGTACAACCAGCATGGATCAACTTTGTCAGCACAGCCAAGGCAAAGAGCAAGATACAGGCCATTCTGAGACGAGACAACCGTGAGATACAGAAGAAAGGAGAGGAAGTACTCAGCGAGTGGCTCCAGAAGAATGCAATGGAGACAACAACGTCTATCGTAGATAAACTTTGCGACTTCCATAACATCCAGAAACATGAGAACTTCTTCCTGGCTTTAGGCAACCACACTATCATCTTAGGAGAAAAGGATCTCGACGAACTGCAGGGTAAAAACAAGAAGGTAAAACAAACCAGCAGCTGGCGCAACTATATCCCATTCCTCGGCAGTAAGAGTAAGGAGAAGAAGCCGGAAATCGGCACAGAGAAAAAGGAAGAACTCTTCATTGTGGGTAAGGATTTCAATAAGAAGAAACCGCTGATCATCACAGAAGAAAACATCAACCAGTTTATCTTCCCTACCTGTTGCCATGCCATCCCTGGAGATGACATCATGGGATTCATCGACAACAAGAACCGCATAGAGATACACAAGCGTGCCTGCCAGGTAGCAGCCAAGTTGAAATCCAGCTATGGCAACCGCATCGTAGATGCCAAATGGGACATGCACAAGCAGCTGCTCTTTGATGCAACCATCGAGATACAGGGCATCGACCGCAAGGGCATGTTGCTTGATGTAAGCAAGGTTATCAGCGACCAGTTGGGTGTCAATATCCACAAGCTTACCATCAGCAGCGACAATGGTATCTTCGACGGTACCATCGAACTTCGTGTCCACGATAGAGATGAGGTTAAGAAGATTACTGATATGCTCAAGAATATCGAGGACTTGCAGGATGTGCAGAGAATATTATAATTCTATATAAATCTACTGTAAACAATGAAAAAGGTATTATTAGCAATGATGCTATTCTTGGCGGCATGGCCAGTGCTTGCCGCCAACAAGTATGACAACCCGGATACCCTGGTAGTATCCCGAGATGGAACAGGTGAATTCCGCACCATCGACGAAGCCATCGAAGTCTGCAGAGCCTTCATGGACTATACCAAGGTCATCTATGTAAAAAAAGGAGTGTATAAGGAAAAGCTCATCATCCCATCGTGGCTCACCAACATCACCATCTGTGGTGAAGACCGTGACAACACCATCATTACGTGGGATGACCATGCCAACATCAAGATGCCAGTAGGCGGTTTGGATTCAGAAGCAGCCGTAAAAGGTAAACCGATGGGCACCTTCCGCACCTATACCCTCAAGGTTCAGGGAAGTTACATCACGCTCAAGGATATCACCATTGAAAATAATGCAGCCAAGTTAGGACAGGCAGTAGCCCTGCATACAGAAGGCGACCATATCCTGGTACAAAATTGCCGCTTATTGGGCAATCAGGATACAGTCTATACTGGCGTAGGTGGCACAAGAGTAGCTTTCTACGACTGCTATATCGAGGGAACAACTGATTTCATCTTCGGTCCAAGTATTGCCTGGTTCCAGAATTGCGAAATCCACAGCAAGGCAAACAGCTATATCACAGCAGCCTCTACCCCAGCAGGTCAGAAGTACGGCTATGTCTTCTACAAGTGCAGACTGACAGCCGACAAGGATGTGGATAAAGTATATTTAGGCCGTCCTTGGCGTCCATTTGCAGCCACCATTTTCATGGATTGTGAACTGGGCAAACATATCCATCCAGAAGGATGGCACAACTGGAATAATGCCAAGAACGAAGAAACAGCCCGCTATGCGGAATATGGCAACAAAGGCGAAGGAGCCTCAACCAAGAATCGTGTAAAATGGAGCAAGCAACTCTCCAAGAAAGAAGCTGCCAAAGTAACGCTTCTTGATGCATTCGGAGAAGATTGCTGGTAATAAAGCTTCACCCTCCATTGAAGCAGTACTTCATTGCAAAAGAAGCTATACTTCACTCCCTTATGAAGTATAGCTTCTTTTTTGTTTGTCCTAAACTAACATATCGATTTGCTTTTTCAAGTCTTTCAACTGATCTCTCACGCTAATCAAAGTATCCAGAACTTCCGATGATTTATCAGCACCGGAACGGTTTTGCTGGAGATATTTCCGGGCAGCAGCAATTTTGAATCCCTTCACTTTAATCAGCGAATAGATCACCTTAATCTGCTCAATATCCTTCTCCGTATATTGACGCACCTTATTGGCAGTAACCTTCGGTTTGATAAAGGTAAACTCCTTCTCCCAATAACGCAGAGTAGATTCATTCACCCCTATCATTTCAGCTACTTCTTTGATGGAGTAGTATAATTTCACCGGTTTATCTGTATTTAATGCCATATTTTACCCACTTAAATTTCAAAAATAATTAATTTAGTTGCAAAATTAAACAATTCTTCTTATCTTTGC
>ENA-ORRX01000072-ORRX01000072.1-human-gut-metagenome-genome-assembly--contig:-NODE-72-length-34673-cov-5.44832_pt1 | contig 34673 bp, 36 predicted proteins | sample MGYA00242186_ERZ509153 | MGnify/ENA primary metagenome ERZ509153 (study PRJEB26280, sample SAMEA2338643) | human gut metagenome | biome: human gut; feature: human-associated habitat; material: faeces... | reverse complement strand
CATTAATTATTTCATTAATTTTTATTCTTGTTCTATTCGACAAATTGCAGTTTGTATCAGTCTGTCACCTCAAGAGGTTAGTGTAGGGTGGTGAATAAAAAAAAGACTGATTTACAGGTTTAATGTAAATCAGTCTTTACAAATAATGTGCTCGAAGCGAGACTCGAACTCGCACGGACATTTCTGCCCAAAGGATTTTAAGTCCTTCGTGTCTACCATTCCACCATTCGAGCAGCCTTAGAGCGGAAAACGAGACTCGAACTCGCGACCCCAACCTTGGCAAGGTTGTGCTCTACCAACTGAGCTATTTCCGCAAAGTGTGCATATCGCTATGCAACCTAAAACATAAGTGAAGAGGAGGAGACTCGAACTCCCACGACACAATTGTCACTACCCCCTCAAAGTAGCGCGTCTACCAATTCCGCCACCTCTCCAGAATGTTTCGTTATAATATGTATGGCTCGAATAATCTTCACGAATTTGGAAGACATGCTTCGATATTAAGAGCGGAAAACGAGACTCGAACTCGCGACCCCAACCTTGGCAAGGTTGTGCTCTACCAACTGAGCTATTTCCGCATTGCACTGCTTAAACAGAAACGTTTGTTTCGTTTTTGCGAGTGCAAAGGTATGAAGTTTTTATTTAACCTCCAAATCTTTTTCAAACTTTTTTATCAGAAAAAGCATAAGCGGCTACATTAGCGAAGCCTATAAGGGGTACGATGAAGGCTACAGACATCGTGCTAGCATCGGCTACAAGTCCCATCATCAAAGGGCCTACGGCACCTCCTATAGGGGTCATCATCAACAGTGATGAAGCACGTTTGGTTAGTGGCCCTAAGTCCTTGAGTGAAAGTGCGAAGATAGTGGGGAACATGATGCTTTCGAACACGTATATCAACACTAAGGCCCCTAATGAGAGCACTCCCATATTGAGTACGACGGCCAATGTGGTGATAAACGTCCCTATGGCGCAAACGCGTAAGACTCGTTCGCTGGCAACGTGTTGCATTATAAAACTTCCCAATACGCGGCCTAACATAAAGAGTGATAAGCCACCGAATGATAATGCAATGCTTGCATCGCGGGCATTCATCCATCCACCGTCGGCTACGTAGTTAATAAAGAAGCTGTTGATGGATATTTCAGATACTTCATAGCTAAACAAGGCAAAGAGGCCAAATAGGAATTCTTTATTCCGAAATAGACTGCTGATACAATGTTTTTCTGCCGTGGCTTTTGTTTCGTGTTCGTCTTGATGCGCAATCTCGGGCAGCTTTACTCGTGTAAATAGCAATGCTACAGCTAACACGACAATGCCCATAACGACGTAGGGAAGGGCAATGCGTTCGTTCCCACCATCGGAGAAGAGCAAGAGTCCACCAAATAATGGACCGCAGATACAGCCTAATCCGTTCAATGACTGTGCTAAATTCAAACGTGATGCTGCTGTTTCCACATCGCCCAATTCTGTCACGTAAGGATTGGCCGCTGTTTCAAGAAATACCAATCCACAGGCTATGATGAAGAGTGACATTAGGAAGAACTCAAATGACATGATTTGTGCTCCAGGCCAAAACAATAATGCGCCAAATCCATAAAGCAGTAGTCCTACGATGACCCCCGTTCGATAGCCGCGGCGGTCGATAATAATTCCTGCAGGAATGGCCATTACAAAATACCCCAAGTAGAACATTACTTGCACCATTGAGGAATGGGCATGGTTCATACCAGGAATGACTAATTGAAAGTGCTTATTGAGTACGTCGAGTATGGAATGTGCTGCTCCCCAAAGGAAGAACAGGGACGTAATCAGTACAAAAGGTAGTATGTACTGTCTTTTTACTAATGGTCTCAAAATGATAGGTTGTTAGTTTTTTTAGTTAACGAGTTAACAAGTTGACGAGTTAACGGGTTAACAGGTAGGTTCGTTTTTAGTTGACAAGTTGACGGGGAAGTTTGTTTTTATTGACGAGTTGACAAATAAGTTTGTGTTATCTGTTAGGGTGTACAGTTTAATGTCAACTCTTTCATTCGTCAATTATAATACAAACTTACTTGTCAACCTGTTTATTTGTTAACTTGTCAACAAATAAACAGGTCAACTATAGTAGGATTACGCTTCGTAATGTTCAAATAAGAAGTCGTTGTAGGGATACTTCTGTACGTGTAATTGTTTGATGCGTGTATAGAGCAATTGTTTGAGTTCGTCAATATTCTGACGTTCGCGCGCAGAAATAAAGATGCAGTCATCGCCCATTTTTGCCATCCATGTATTTTTCAATTCATCGAGCGATACATTCTCTTTCGTTGCTGGTGTGAGATCGTCAGGGTCCTTCTCTGTCCAAGTATATGCGTCCATCTTGTTAAAGATCAAGATTTGTGGCTTTTCAGCGCAACCTAAGTCTTGCAGCGTTTTATTCACCACCTCAATCTGTTCTATAAAGTCGGGGTGAGATACGTCAACCACGTGTACCAAAAGGTCTGCCTCACGCACCTCGTCCAAGGTGCTTTTAAACGACTCTACTAAGTCGGTAGGTAACTTACGGATAAACCCAACCGTGTCGGCTAAGAGGAACGGTAAGTTGTCAATGATTACCTTACGAACGGTCGTATCAAGCGTAGCAAAGAGTTTGTTCTCGGCGAATACCTCTGTCTTGGCCAATAAGTTTATCAATGTTGATTTACCTACGTTGGTATATCCCACCAAGGCCACGCGAATGAGGCGGCCACGGTTTTTGCGTTGTGTCGTTTTTTGTCGGTCAATGTCGGCCAAGCGCTGCTTAAGCAACGACATACGGTTTAGAATGATACGGCGGTCCATTTCAAGCTGCGTTTCACCAGGGCCACGCAAACCTACTGAGCCACCTTTGCCGCTACCCGATCCAGAGCCACCTCCTTGGCGTTCCAAGTGAGTCCACAGACGCTGCAAGCGAGGCAACATATAACGATATTGTGCCAATTCTACTTGCGTTTTTGCATTCGCTGTCTGTGCACGCATGGCAAATATGTCAAGAATAAGGTTGGTGCGGTCGAGTATCTTTACGCCTAGTGCTTGACCGATATTACGCAACTGCTTTGCAGAGAGTTCGTCGTCAAATATCACCATACCAATTTCGCGCTCATTCTCTTCTTCGCTTTCGATATAAGCTCTAATCTCCTCCAATTTACCTTTTCCGACATAGGTAACAGAGGAAGGTCCGTCCATTTTCTGCGTAAAACGCTTTACGGTAACAGCACCTGCTGTTTCGGCCAAAAATTCAAGCTCATCTAAGTATTCTTGTGTTTTGCGTTCATTTTGGTTCTTTGTTACCAAGCCCACAAGAATAGCTGTTTCGGCCTTTATTTCTTCTGTTTGTATAAATCCTTGCATACTTATATATAATGTATATTGTCTAAAAGCATAGTGCGTGTTTTTATACGCTTTTGCGCACCTTTTCTCGCCACGGCTAAGTTGAAACGCGTTTTTTCTTTTGCTCCTTTAGCTTCGCGAAAAGGTTTATTTGGGTGGAGAAGAAAACCAAATAACATCGCATTCACGCTTTTATGCTGCAAATTTAGTGACTTTAATGCATTTATCTCAGTCTCCAACGACTTTTTCAATGATTGGGGGTCTTTGGACTGTTATTTGTGGCTCTGTAGCGAATTGCAGTTTTATCAAGCACTGCAAAGACTATATTCTGCTGAAGTCGCCCTTGCTAATATTTGATGCGGATTTGAGGTAGTATTAGGATGGTGCGCCCTAAAACTTCTTCCTTTTTACGTTTGCATTAACTACGAAGCGATATGCCGCCTATGTAGATTAAGGTTGGACTCTCCAAGCGCTTTATCGAAATGCTTGAGGCGTTCGCATAGAGTGGCATATCTAATATATTTAGGGACGACGTCCCCCGACATTGTACGGACAACTATACATAAAAATCTTTCCTTAACTCGTTAATTTTTACGCAAGAACTCAAATAATTAATGGTGAATTGAAAAAAAAGTAAGATTTATTTGGTGGTTTTACCAAAAAGACATACCTTTGCACTCGCAAAACAGATAAAGATTCATTTATCTCAATGCAAAACGGATTGACTCGCTAGCTCAGTTGGTAGAGCACAACACTTTTAATGTTGGGGTCTTGGGTTCGAACCCCAAGCGAGTCACTTATGATTCCAAGCAAGTCACTTATATTCCCAACGGGGTCACTTAGTGACTACTGCAGAATCACGAAGGAAAATCAATTCCAAAGAAATGTATTAAGTGGATTTTACGAAAGTAGAGTCCACTTTTTTGTTGGTTATCAAGCTTTTATACACTTTGATTAGCCTAACAAAAACATAAAAGTATATGTTCAATTAAGGAGATGGTAAGTTCAACTACTGCGGTTGAAAATTACTCCAAGTAGCCTACATGTGCCACCACAAGCCCTCATAAGCCAAAAAGGTGATACAATAGGTGATACAACTTTGGAAAAGGTGATACATAAAAAGTGATACACCTCACTTCCTTCAAAAAAAATTGCCGAAACAGGCATTTTTTCTACTCGGAGCGATTTTTTTCCGCTTAATACCTACTATTCTCATGAAGAGTAAAGCTGTAAAAGTCGTTTTCGACAGAAGAAAGGAAGCAGCCAAAAAGGGTTATGGCTACGTTGATGTTGTAGTAAATCTGGGCAAAAAGGTCCGTAAATACGTTCTTATAGGGACATCAACTCCCGAGGAATGGGAAAAAGATTCCAATTCTTCAGAAGTAAAAGCTGTGGTAGAGAAATGTGAAAACATTCTCGTCACCATGAACGTGCTTGGTGAGGAATCGAATGTTGAAAATTTCAACAAGCATTTCTACGAAGAACAAGCAAAAAACAATGAGCCAGAACTTTCACCCGAAGATATCTTAGCTCAAAAAGATTTCATCGCCTACTGCGAGGAAGCCTTGGCAGCCGAGGACATTAAAATCGGCACGCGCAAGCACAAGCAAGTAGTGATTGATGCCGTCAAGACCTACGGCAAACTAAAGACGTATGGCGACTTGACCCCCAAGAACATTCTTGCCTTTGACCGATGGCTGCACAATGGTGAGCGGAGTGACGTCACCATCTATGGCTACCACAAACGCCTGAAAAAATGGGTGGGCGAACTGGCACGATTGGACGAGATACCGCGCAATCCTTACAAAATTGTGAGTGTCACCCGTGGCAAGAGCAAAGAGCGCCAACCTTTGCTCGAAACCGAATTGAAGAAAATGCGCGACTATCCCTTTGATGGAAAGTTGGAACGGGTGCGCGACCTCTTTATCTTCTCCGCTTATACAGGTCTTGCTTTTTGCGATGTGCAGAACTTTGACTATCAGTCCATGACGGTGAAGGAGGGAGATTTGGTTTTCATTGATGGAAACCGCATCAAAACCGATACGAAATTCTTCACCCCTATCCTTGCCCCTGCTATGGAAGTGTTGAAGAAATATGACTTCAAATTGCCCAAAATTTCCAACCAAAAGGCAAATGATTACCTTCACTTGATACAAGCACAGCTTGGCATCAAGAAGAATTTGACCTTTCACGTTGCCCGCCACAGCTTTGCCACACTCGCCTTGGCGCATGATGTCCCCATTGAAAATGTAGCCCGAATGCTCGGACATGAGGACATTCGGACCACACAGATTTACGCAAAGGTTTTGCGTACCACCATCGAGCGCCATGCCACCGCACTCCAAGGCGCCATCATCTAAGTTTTATTCTTCATCTAAAACACGATAAAACGTGCCTTTCAATAGCTGCGACATTCCACTCTCCTTGAATGTCGCAGTTATTTTTTCGCAAACATACTTGCCTCCCCTTATATAATATAAGGCACGTGGATTGGGCAAAGTATCAGACAAAAACGAGAACTGATACTTTTTCTTGCCATCTATTTTGTATAACACTTCGCGTTTCTCCTCCCACATTCCCTCATTCAAGCGAAGTGAAAAAGGCGTGACGAAAGCCTGGAACTCATCTGAGACTTCCACAAAATCCACCACAGGGTGCGGCATATACGGCTTGAAGTACTGCACCCCGTTCCCAAAACCCATATATATTTGGTCAAAGTAAGCGTCCGTGTTCTTGTTCTCCCCCTTGGCAATGGTACGGCTTGCCGCACCTTGCGCCAAATCACCTGCATCGTAGTCAATGGTGTTGGCTGACGTTGAACTGCCAAACACACGATCAGAACGATTACCACTTGAAGAACCGCTCCCATCTTCTGTCAGTGTCCAATTCTCACTGCTTCCCATCTCGCCACAATTCATGAAAAGCATATTGCCGTGACTGTCTCCCGTCCCCTCAATCCAGGCTGGCACAATTTTCAGTTCCAAGTCCTCTGCATTCTTGTCCGCAAAGCGTTCCCCATAGGCATTGACAGGGAGCAAACGATTATAATAGCGATACCACTTCGTTTTCGTCTTGTCTGAAAAGCCCGAAGTGCTCTCCATCACAAACTCCGACTTGTAGCAGTACATGACAAAGTACGTGCGGTTTTCCTTGACATAAAACAATTTGTGTCCATCAGAGCCATATTTGTAGCCACGCACATACTGCGTGCTGCTGGCGTTCGGTCTTGTTTGCCTTGTGTACACCCCACTTATTTTAAGCGACTTTGCCGCCTCCAATAAATCTGCCATTTTATCATAAACCTTGGCATCCTTGCCATATTTGCGAATGTACCAATCACACGAATGGTACGCCCAAAGCAAACTGCCATTGTCCTCATACTTCACATTCACGCTACCCAAGTATTCCGACTTGTCCTCCTGCGTGACTTGGGTAGTATAACTGTCCACCACCTTGTCCAACAGAACCTCATTTGCTTCCGTGGCAATGGCATCAGAGAATTTGAAAGAAATCGTTTTCTGCTTGTGGTTGATGGTGAAATCCCCAAACAGGAACTTCTCCAGTTCTTCAAAGAACTCCGTCAGCGTCCAATGTGGCAAAGCAAGTGCAAAGTTATAAGCACCCCATGCCGCTGGCAGGGTGTTGCATATAAGGAGATTAACAAAGGCAGAGTTTTCCAACGCCATGAAATCCCACTTATAACCCACCTGCTTGCATATCCTGTAAAGGATATACAGCAAGTAAGGCTGAAACGACAAAGCCTGTGCTCCCTTTTGCGCATTGGTTTCATGCGGCCAAATAAATTCATTTTTGTCTGCACTCCACACCATTTCATTTTGAATGTTCCCCGAAGTGTTATTCACCCAGGGCAACGGGATCCAGAAATTATCAGGGTATGGGCGCATGTCGTCCATACAATGCCCTGCAACCGCCACGCGGCTTGTAGGATAGCCCAAATCCAGCTCATTCAAATAAATATCGTCGAATGTCTCATCAAAGTTTTGCTCACTGCGTCCCTCCAAAAATTGCGTTTTGACTTCCACATCGGATATTTCCGTGATGGTGATGGTGCCACTCCGATAAAAGTCACGATCGCGAATTTCGCAATCGAACACCACCTTATTCTTTGCCACATCTGCGCGGTGGATATGCCCAAAAATCGCTATGTTTTGGGCACACCCTCGCAAAGGGAAAGTGATCGTCAGCGTATAGCTGTCACTTCCCGTAAATAATCTATTTTCAGCAATGAAGTCAAACGATGTGCCTTCCTTCAATACGGCTTGTTGGTTGTTGATGATGATTTCCATTTTTATTATCTTTGCGAAATGAAACGTGCCATAATTATAATACTTGTAAGTTTAATACTCTTTTTGGCAATTCTTGCCTTGGGGTTCTTTTGGTCTCTTCCATTATCGCTTATATTTCTGTTTATTGGAAGTATTGCATTGTTTATTTCATGCGTATATGTAAAGGAAGAATCCACAAGAAGAGTTTTTGATGCTATTTTATGCAGTTTGCTTATCACATGGTGCTTGCTGCTGTTATTCTTTTTTGTTGCAATGTATATGATGATGGATCGCAAAAGTTATTAAGCATTCATTTTCTTCTGCTTTTCGGAGATTTATTTCTAATCAACGTATCGTATTCCTCTTGCGCCTGTTTGATGCCCGTGTCACCTGTGACTGTGTTCACTGTGACAAAAGGCTCATTCAGTCTTTGGCTTAGTCGGCTCATTGTTTCTTCGTACTTACTGAGTACAGCTGCACTCTGTGCCAAAGCTGCCGAAGCGACATTGTCCGTGGGGGCTTGCACCACTACGGGCTGAACTTGTTGTGTAGAAACAACATTGGGAGCAATCGCCCGACTAACATCATCGGCTCGCAAGGATCCGATGGTGTTAGTCCTTTGTGCATAGTCCAAAGCGTTAATCAAAGGTCTTGCCACAGGTGATGCGAGCAACTTTTGCGATGCCACCCATTCCCCGGCATGAACTACGCCCACTTCTTCGTTTACTCTGCCTTGCGGAGTAAAACCACCTTGTGCATATCCTTGTGCCTCACTTGCTTGCTGTTGCTTTTTGATTGCGGCAATCTGTATCATACCCGCAGCAATAGCCATAGCCGCTGCAATAGGTGCCATGATATAACCGACCACAGGAATAGCCGCTGCCGAACCATAAGCAGAGATCGCGTTTTGGGCAGTCTGCGCCACCGCTTGAATAACCTGCATGGCAAACAACTTTTTGTTCGCCTCGTTCTTTGCTTTGGCAAGGGCGGCTTGCTTCTCCTTTTCAAGCTTCGCCACCTTGTAGTTGTTACCCTCTGCCGCAGAAAATTCCGCTGAATAGCGGGCATTGATGGCGGCTGTTTCCTTCTCGAGTTCCGCCTGGACGAGAGAAGAAACGCCACTGAATATCTCTCCCATACCACTCATGACAGTGGAGAATGATTGCGTAACGGCTTGCCCGGCATCGCTCTCCAACCAATTAGCCAATTTCTCATTGGCTTTCTCCATGCCGTTTTTTGTGACGCCAATACTATCAATGGCATACTTCTTACGCAAAGCTAACTTTGCCTTCTCGAAAGCTTCCTCAATGCGCAGTTTTTCTGCTGCATTGTCGCCAGCGGCCTTTACTTCAGCATGATATACCTGTTCCAAAGCAGCCATATCACTATCGTACTTAGTCAAACGTTCATCAGCGTTCATGCCAAAGTACTCCTCTTTGAGTTGCTGTTTCACTTGTTGCTGACGTTGGATAATCTTTTGCTGATTGGCAAATACCTTATTCTGATATTCCTTTTCAGCTGCCAAGCGTTCCTTGGTGCCTTCCTTGTAAAGTTGCACCACTTTGCGAAGATGTTCCAACTCAGCCAACTCCACGGCATCTTCGTAGGTTTTGGTGTCAGAAAGTCCGTCAATATAGCGTTGTTTCAACTCCGCGAGTTGCGCATTATACGCTTTATCTTCTCGTTCGCGAGAAGCAGAAGTTGCGTTCTCTTCCTGTTTCTTTACTGCCTCCTGGTACTGCGCTTGCGCCTCCAAGAGATCCTTGGCAGAAACGTCAGAACGCTCCATTTTCTTTTTCCAATACTGCACGTTGATTTCGTCCATGCGTGCGGTATATTGCTCATAATCCTTCTCACCTTTTGCATACGCAATGCGGTTGAGCGCTTCCTCTTTCGCTTTCCAATCATCGGGAGAGTTTTTGCGGTCAGTCTGCTTTTTCTTTGCTTCCGCCAAGTTCGCTTCCGCTTCGGCTTTTTCCTCCTTGGTGATCTTCTTGTTAGCAAGCACTTTTTGATAAAATTCTTGCTCAATCTCCTCCATACGAGAGACATAAGCTTCATAGTCCTTCTCACCCTCCATGTATGCTTTCTTGTTGAGCGCATTCTGTTCTTTCTGCCAATCTTGTTCTGCCTTGAACTTGTCAGATTTCTTATTCTTCTTATCATCGTCCACCACAGGCACACCGCCACCACCTCCACCAGTGTTCGTGATGACAGGTTTATGATTGGTTTCCTCGGCAGCTTGCTTGCCGAGATCATTTCCATAAACATCAAAGATAGCATGCTCCTTTTGGTTCTGCTCATCAATTTTCCTTTGAATACTTGCCTTGTTGTTTTTCAGATGCGCAGTATAAGTAGCCGCTCCCGTATCCATGGCACGCCCTTCACGTCCACCCACAAAATTTGATGAAGCATTGATTTGCTTGTCCTTCTCAATCGCATCATCAGCCTCTTTTAATTCCATTGCAAGTTTCGCCTTCTCCTTGCCAATCTCTTTGAGCAAATCCTTGGCACCTTCCAACTCATATTTCTTGGCAAGAGAGTTCAGATAGTCGTCCAGGGCTTTCTTGTTCTCCATGTATTTCCCCGTGGTCGCGTCCAACTGCGCATTGTAGTTCGGGATAATTTTATTCAGTGCTTGCACCGCCTTTTGGCGATCGTCAAGCGACAACTTTTCGTCCTTAGCCACCTTAATCAAGGCTTCGATCTTGTTTTTCTCCTCCACAATACCCTCCTGACCTTTCTGTCTGACTTCTGCTAGCGCTTTCTCTGATGCACTCATCTCGTTCATCTTGGAAAGGGTCTTGTATATGCCATATCCCAAAGCCACAGCAGCTGCGAGCAAAATGCCCCAACCACTTGCCAACGAAAGTCCCTTTCGTTTCAAGTCCACCATGAGCGAGGACTGTTTAGCCCAATTACCTTGCAGTTTTGCCAATACCAAATTGAAAGCAATATGTCCAGCTTGCAGCGTATTCACTACCGCATGGTACGCGATAGCCGTACCCTTGCACACGGCATGCCATGCCGCTTGTGCTTTAAGCGCGATGGCATTAGCCTTCACTGCGATAGTGTAAGCTACCACCATTGAAGTCAATACGATAATAGCTTCCTTATTCCTTGCGAGGAAGTCTATTGTCGTACTCATAGCCTTCAGTGTGAGGGTTGTGGTGCTGATAACGTGCTTCATGACGGGCATCAGTTTCTCGCCCAATTCAATGGCAAGTTCTGTAACACGCTTTCTTGCCTTATCCAGTTCCGCCTCGACAGTCGAGTTCTGCACATTAAACTCATTCGTCACCGATGTGGCATCTTCAAACGACAGTGTCGCTTGTTCCTGTTGCCACTTCACCATTTCCACATTGCCGGCTAAAGTCGCCAGTACTTGTGAAGCGCGTGCGCCATTCTCGCCCATGTTTTTGAAAACAGGAGCGAGCACGTCCATGTTGCCGAGTTTCTTTAGTTGCTGCAACAACATCAAAAGTCCCTCGTTGGTGCTGCGTTTCAATGCCTTGTTCAGTTCGTCCAAATCCATGCCCGTAGCCTTTGCAATCTTGCTTGGCTCCTTGAAAAGGTTCATTATCAACTGAGATAAAGCCGTTGCCGACATCTCGCACGCTTGACCCTGGCTATCCAATACCGCAGCAAAAGCCATAATTTGCGGAATGGTCATGCCAGCTTGCGCACCCACACCAGCCATTCGCTTTCCAAACTCCGCAAGGTAGCCAGCAGAAGCCGTACAATTTTGCGAGAGCTCGTTGATTACAGAACCCACAGCGAGCAAGGATTTTTCTGTGCCAAGTCTCGCTTCATCCCCAAATATGTTGGTGAGTTTAGAAAGCGTCAAAGTTGCCCCTTCTCCAAGTTCATCCAATGCCACATTGATTTGGTCCGCAGCCTTGACAAAGCCTAAGACATCCTCTCTTGAAGATTTACCGAGTCGCCCCGCTTCCTCCGCGAGCTTGTTCAAGTCCTCACGGCTTGTACGGGTGTCCATCTTCTTAAAATCCTCATTCAGTTCCTTCACTTCGTCATCTGCCAAACCCGTAAACTTGCGCACATTCGCCATTTCCGCGTCCATCTCCGCAAAAGCGTTCACTGCCTTGCGTCCTGCCAAGACAAGTCCCGTGCCGACAGCTGCCACCCCTGCGATGATGTTGCCCCACTTATCCACAAAGCCATTGATGCGGTCCACAAGTCCCACATTTTCCTTTTCGGTCTCCCTTAGCTCCTCATTGACATTCGCAATTTCAGCCTTTACGCGCTTGATACTCTCACACTGCTTGTTCCACTCGTCCGTACCGCGTTCGATACCATTCAAGGACTTTTTGAGTTCCTTGAGCGTGCGAGAGAGTTCCTTGGGTGATGCCTTATCCAGTCTCCTCAATACATTCTCCACCCCCTGGGTTGCACTCTCAATCTGCCCAATCTGGCGGCGGGTCTGCTTTAGTTCACGCTGGAACTTCTTCAGCTGGACTTTATCGCCCGCAGCAGCTGCCTTTGTTATTTTATCTTCGAGGTCGCTCGCTTGCCGTTTCAACTGTTCGAGCATATTTTGTGCCTGTTTGCCGTTCACTGTAAGCGTGACCGTAGCATTTGCGTTGATGTCTGACATAGTCTTTCCTTTTTGGGTGTTATTATAAGCACAAACTTAGCCATGCGCCAAAGAAGCAAAAAAGACGATGTATCAAGGCTTTTCCACTCCCAAAGTGGGCGCGATTTTTGAAGAAATCCGCATTTTGTTAAGTAGTAGCAAAACAAAAGCCTTGATACAGAAGTCTTTAGGGGATTGTTAAGGGGTTTCCCCTTAACCCCTCCGTCGGAAGACCCCCCGACCGCCCTACATCGTCAAACCGCGAACACCCCCACACTCAAGCGGAATATGTAAACATATCTTAAATAACACTCTCATTTGAGTTCCTCCACCCCGACAAAAGTCCCCAAAATGCACGAATGTCGAAAAGGTTGAACACATTGAAATGGAAGAAAAGGCAACCAACGCACACACCACACCCACACAACAAAATACCCCCGAAGTTTCCACGAATACACCCCGAAGTTTCGCAAATACCACGATTGCACACTCCAAGTTTCCCATGTGCATAGATGCCAAGTTTCCACACACCCCAATTTGCACCCCGAAGTTTCACAATGCGCTCAAATCCAAGGTTTCGGACAACCTAAAACGCCCCTCCAAGTTTCCACCTATCCAACAAAGCACCCCGAAGTTTCGCAATACGCTCAAATCCAAGGTTTCGGACTATCTAAAACGCCCCTCCAAGTTTCCACCTATCCAACAAAGCACCCCGAAGTTTCACAATACGCTCAAATCCAAGGTTTCGGACTATCCAAAACGACCCTCCAAGTTTCTTTCTACTCATGAGGTTCGGGAGTTTTTGACTATCTACCCCCCTCCAACGACCCCGACCAAACACCCACACCACACCCCCCGAAGCATTTTGGGGTCTCTGATAGCCTCCAATATCCGCTACCTTTCAAGGGAAAATTTCACACCTTGGGGTCTCGACCGACCACCACCCGCGCCACCGCGGACGGGCGGTAATCCGTCTGTGTGCGTGCTGAAAAATGCCTAACACTTTAGCAGATGTTAATCTGCCATAGTGTTAGGCACTTGAAGGCACGTACTCAGACGACCGCTGACGGCCATAAAAAGTGTGTTGTCGTGTTTTAGCGGACTTGTCCGCCATAGCACGACAACACGCTTTGTTGCCTAAAAAGGCACGCTGTGCGGTAAAACGGACTGGCGAGGCACGTAGCCTGTCCGCCAACAATAGAGCCTGTATCTTCTTTCGAGGTACGAGAAAGGTGATGTAGGCTTGACGGACTGACTTTGAAGCATGAAAAGTAGGTCCGCACATGAAAGAAAATCAAGCATCGGAGTCCCGACGATGGCACCACCAAAAGGCAGCTAAGGCTGCAAGGAATACCAAGGTCAAGACTAACTTGACAGGAAAAGTCCATGGTCTCGCCATGGACTCCCTCTGCTGAACCATGTTGGTGGAAGATTGCCGAGTCGCAGCGAGGCTGTCTTCCTCCCTTGCCTCTGTCTTGGTGCTCTCCTTTCGGCTTGACGAAAGGTGTGCGCCATAGATACGAATGGATTGCGGCTTTTGCCGGGAAGTCCTTTGCGCCTTGGCGTTAGAAGCACCTTGCAGCGCATGGGGAGCTTCGATAGTTGGAGTCTCTGCTCCAACCCCGAAGCTCACGATGCAGCTGTCGAACAAAAGTTCGGTGTGCCGCCACACCGAATCAATGCGTGACGTTTGCCACTGATGCCGCTGCACCTGTACAGCGGAGTCCGTGGCAAACGTGTTCGTACTTGTGACTTTGTGCGTACTGCGGCACGAAGTGAGTAGGCACAGCCACATGATTATAGGAAAGAGACTGGCTTTCATAGGTCTTTCTGCACATTGAATGATGGACAAGCTTTGCTTGAAAACTCATTGTGCCCATGCACAGTTGCATTGGGATAATAAAATTTCAGTTGGTTCACCAACTGCCGCAAAGCAGTCTTCTGCTGCGGCGTGCGTGTGTCCTTGGGCGTTTTTCCGTCCTTGGCCACACCACCAATATAGCAGATGCCAATGCTGTGGGCATTATGCCCCAGGCAATGGGCGCCAGCTATATTCTCAGCACGTCCCTTGTGGACGCTGCCGTCACGATAGATGACATAGTGATAACCTATGTCAGCAAAATGGCATGCCAAGTGCCAACGACGAATGTCGTCCACCGTGAAATCCTTGCCCTCGGGGGTGGCACTGCAGTGTATGATGATTTCGGTGATTTTACGCATGAGATTTAGTGTTAGAATTGTTCAACTTCTGTTCCTCCTCCTTGATGGCCTTGTCTATTGTTTCACCAATCTTGTCTTGCAATTGTGTGACCTTACGACCATAGTAAATGCTCACTCCGAAGATTGAGCCAGCATAGATGAGACATTGCGAGAAAATCCACAGGACGGAGTCCGAGATTTCGCCTTTGGGCGGTGTGATGAACCCTGCGACTGCAAGGGCATAGCCGCCTACGAGCATGGCGAGGGCGGACCAAAATTGAATGCTTACTTTGGGTTTAGTCATTGTTCGTTACATTTAGGTAAGTATTATCAAGCGTTCAGTTTTGCCTGAACTGTTTTCATCTTGTTCTCCAAGTCGTCCACGCGCTCGCCAAGCGTCATGATCATGTTGTAGAGGTTTACCAAGTCTCTTGAAGTGGCGTCCAGTGTCTTTTTATCCCCCTTGCTCATGAGACCGTCCGTTGTGGAACTGGCTAACGGAATAGCGTCCGTGTAAAGCGCATTGAACTTTATGCCAAACTGCGAGAGCACGTACTTGTTCGTGTTCACGTCCCATGCCATGCGGTCAGGGAACAGACAACCCCAATCCTCGGCATAACTTATCGTCTTGCGGTCGCTGCCCGTAAAGTAAATGGCACGCTGGAACACCTTGGCATGGTTGAATATGATTTGTCGGCAGTAGTCGTTCTCGATATTCTGAATGAGCGTGATGCTCATGTGCTTCTGGTACGTGAGGTGCGCCACCACGATTTCGGCATTGCCCGAAATTGAGGGGTCGCGCAAGGCATTGAGCGCAGCTGTTTCTTCCAAGAAATTGCCCAACTCCTTGACGCGCGTGTTCAAAGCCTTCTGCACATCGGTCACGGCACGTGTGGTGGTCAATCCCGGCACGCTTGCCGTAGCCATAGGCAATGTGACGCTGAACAGCTGCGTGCCTGCGGCATTGCTTGCCGCCAGCACGCGCGAACTGCTTGTATAAGCAAGGGAAGTGGCTATGGTGTCTGTGACAGCGGACACCGCCTTGTCGATGTTGCAGACGTGGTCATAATACTTGTTGAGCTGCTGCACCTGTGCAGCGGTCATCACGCCCGCACTCGAAGAGGTGGCGGCAGGGAGGGCAAAAGCATTGTTGATGCTTTTCAGTTCCCCCGTGACCATGTTCAGGAGCGTGGCAGAAAATGCCACACTCACCTTGTTCACGTCCCCCAACTTGAAGTGCTGAATGACTTGCTTGGCTTCGCCCAACTTGGTTTTCCATGATTTTAGGGAAGCAATGTTTGTGTTGCAGTTGGAGATGGCAAGTTTTGCCCTTGCCATGTCCTCGGTGCAACTTGTAAGCCTCTGCACCTGTGCCGCGGACATCACCCCGGCTTGTGCGGTGGTGGCGGCTTTGAGGATTATGTTGTCTGCCTGTCGTTGCAGCACACCGTTTGAGGGGTTGCCCTGAATGACGGACAGACAGACCTTGTCTGTGCCGATAGTCCCGAGACTGATGCTCTGCAACAACGTGGAGAGTTTCAGAAGATTGGCTTTCCAAGCCGTGAGGGACTGCAAGTCCGTGTTTGTCGCGGCAGCAGAGAGCAAGTCTGCCAGGGCTTGCAATATCACGCCCAAATTTTCGGGGGTGATGGCGGCTTCGGTGCTTAATGCCCGAAAAGCCGTGATTTGCTTGGTTATGTTTGTCGTGTTCATAAGCTAATGGTTGTATCTGAGGTACTTATCGTCCAAAGATTGGGCTACCACACCCACAAATTCTTTTGCCATGTTGTCGGCAAGGAAGTCCCTTAGGTTCATGACGGAAGCATAATACTTACGCGAGAACCAAGGTTTCTTCTTGCGCTTGCGCTCCCTGCCGATGTCCCCATTGTTGCCTCGTGGGATTTCCTTACCCGTACCAAAGTTCTGCCAAAGTCCGTACTCTAAAAAAGACTGACTTAGTCCGAGTTCCATGAACCGCCCGTCGGCACGGAGCGGTAACGACTTGGGCGAAGCGAGCAAGGCGCCTGTGTCAATGACATCGAGCAAGATCATTTGCTCCTTCCATATTTTGAGCATGGTTTCGTTAAACGCAGAGACAAACTTCTCACGTTCCCTTAATGCGGCTTGTTCTTGGTCATTCCCATTCATCGGCATTGTATCTTAAATCCGTGAACGTGTCCACGGCAATTTGGAAGTAGGCACAGGCGCAGCCCGAAAAGAAATACTCGTTCATTTCGTTGAACGTGATGCGTTCATCGAGGTAAATGCATGATTGTTCTAATCGTGTCCGTTCAAGAATGAGTTGGCTCATGAATTGGCGGAACAACTCTCTGAGTGTTTCCATGCAGCTAAGCCTTGCCTCCATGTCATCAATGGCATGGCGCATGGCAAGAAAGATGGTTTTTACGCGCCTTGTGCGTGGCGTGTTGGCGAGTGCTATATAGCCCTGGCTCATGTCGCTCACACAGACAAAAGCCGTGGTGCTTTGCATGGTTTGCAGAGCCTCTTCAAAGCCTTCCAAGCCCGACACACGGCAGAAAGAAAAGCCTTGTGCAGTGGCAAACTTGTTGCGGGCCGTGAGGTCACGGAAGAAGTTTGTGGCATTCCAATTGAGATTTGATTTCATAAGGTGACATGATTAGATATTTATTACTATCTTTGCGATGTGAGGGATGGGGCAACCTTAAGAGACCCGCTCTCATTCCAGCCAAGGCATTTGCTTTGGCTTTTTTATTTAAGTTGGTTACGTAGTTCTTGTGCTTCTTGTGCCTTGGCATCAAGTTCCGTCAAGGCACGCCAGCAGTCCATTTGCAGAATGGCTGCTTCCTTGGTTATGTCGCCTCCTGTGAGCGCACGGATTTGTGCGTTCATCGCCTGTCGGAGTTCCTCTCCGACCCCCAAATCAGCACTCCCCAAGAGATTGCTTTTCTCTTGGGGTATGTTGGTGAAGAAATGTGGGAACATACGGGTGAAGTTCGCTTTGACAGAAGCGAACCAATAGAATACAGAAAGCAGTTCTGCTTTCTCCAAACAAGCTTTGTCCGAAAGTTTCGGATAAAGCAAATGCGCCATCTCCGCAAGGCATTCCATGCTTTGCGTGTGCAGAAAGCCTTGGTAATAGTTCTCGCAAGCGAGATAGTCCTCAAAGGGGACGGCTTGCAAATCGGCAGCGACTGCCGATGCACCGCCAATGACAGAAATGCGCACAGGCTTGGGAGCGAAGCTCTCCAAGAACGCGAGTTGTCGCGCAGCAAAAGTGACTTGCCAATCGGCAAGCACCACTTGGCGTTTTCTTTTTCTGTCCTTGACCAAACAGGAGTGTTTGTCTGCATGACAGAGCACAACAATTTCAGCCCATTTGCAAACGCAAAGGGCTAACACCTCGTTCATCGGCAAATCGCGTGCGACTTGTCGGAAGAAAAAACGGAGTTGATGGTCGGACAGTTCCGACCATGACTTGGGCAGGGATATAGAAAATGCTTCCATACCGCGAAAGTATGGAAGCATTGAATGGGGAGAAAAGACAACAATCTATCCTTTCTTGAAATTATCAAAGAACTTTATTTTAAGAGCAAGGGCAACAGACATCTTCTCTTCGGGCATTTCACCCTCCAAAACCAATATGGTTTTCACCTTATTGTGCTCCACTCTTACAGATTGCTCTGCATTTAATATAGCTTTGTATTTTACACATTGGTAAATGCCACGCAAGATGTCAGCTTTATCTGATATAGCAGATTTTATTTCAACCGCAATTTGTGTTTTATCTTTCAAGCGAAAGTAAACATCAAGTCTGTCACCAGAAAGAAGTCCGTATTCCATAGACTTAAAATCGACATTTCTAATGCCGATAGACTCTGGATTATCATAAATAAATTGTTTGAGTTCTTTGTGGCGAGGTCCTTCTGAACCATTCCTTGAAAACGCACCTTTACGAATGACGTTTTCATCAGAACTATTGTCTGGTATTTTATAAGGTTTTAGTCCTAACTTATTGAGGACTAAATCCCATTTTTCATAGTGTTGAGCATCTGCATTGACTTTTTGAACAACTTCCTTTTTTCCTTCAAAACTAAGTTTGTTATAGTTGGGTTCTACATAATCGAAGCCGTGTTCAGGAAGTCCTGATTGTTTAGATTTAACTAATCCATTTAGAGATGGGACATCCTTAAATCCTTTTTCTTTACGTAGTTCTTCAAAAATATCATGAATTAGACCAAGAACACGACCTATCCTATCAGTCTTATGTCCAACCGCTTTTGACAAGTCACTATAATAATGCGCTTTGTTGTCATTGCTCGATTTAGCCCAATAAACAAGCACTGGTATCATTTTCTGTGCCCATTGTGGATTTTTGTGCGTATCATCGTGCAACAATTCTAAGTATATTGGATTTTTCATTCGCTTTTACAGATTTGTTTTACACGACAAATATACAACATTATAACCAATACCCACCTTTCCTTTTGTCATTCTTGTACCCATGATTTTCAAAGAGAGCAGCGGTCACCGACTGCTTCCATTCCTCAAAAATGCCATCGGGAGCATTGCGGAGGGTGTTCACGACCTCTATGCACGATGGCACAGGGACTTCGTCCTCGCGGAGCATATATAGTTCTATTGCGAAGATATGCCTCCAGGCACGCTTGTAGTGCGGTGCAGATGGGGTCTCGCCCCATTTGCCCAACAACTCTGCTTGGCGCAGAGTCGCCAAGAGTTCACAGGAGAAAAAATCATGCGCCAATCGTTCCTCGATGGCGATGAGTTTAGAATGCAGTTCCTGATAACGCTGCCAAGAGTGGTCGGTGCTGCCGAGTTTCCGAGGCAGATCCAACCACGGGTAAAGCGTCTGGCTCCAGTATTGGCATGGGTCGCTTGTCGCCCATGCTTCCGTATTTGCCAACAAGGGAAGCAAGATAGAAAGCGTGTCATCACGCATTTTCTCCAACGACAGGAGCAAGCGTTCCACGCGCTCCTTGCTGGCAGGGGCTATATTGGTGTTTGAAACAACACCAAAGCCATTGGGCGTAAGCACCAAATCCAATTGCGGCACGGCATGGAGCATGGCTTCTGCCGCCACAGCCATACGCGCGTAATGCAACAACTTGTTGTTGGCATCGCGAGTGGGCAGTTCCGTAAGGACTGCCTCAGAGAGGAACGTGGTCGTGAGCCACGCTTCCGCCACTTCCAAGTGCGGAGCAATTTTATCAAAGAGCAAGGTTTCGCCTTGCACAGACTTCAGCACATTCGGCACGAATTGCAGAAGCACCTTGTTATCAGGAATCAGCTGGCTCATGCTTTTTCAGTATTAGGGGTTATACTCACCTGTTTCGCGTCCTTGTTCTCATCGAGCGTGGTAAGCTGGATAAACGGGCAGTCGGGATAAGCCCCGTCCCATTTGTTAAACCTTATAATCAGTCGGTGCACATTAAACAAAAGGTCGTGATACGGCTTTTGCAAGGCTTGTGCAATCGTATAAAGCTCGCGTTTGTCGCTGCCCGAATTATTCGTCTGCGACTTGCCCGGCACCGAGCCGACAAGGTTCGAGTGAACGCGCATGGTGAAGCACATCATGTTAATGGCTTCGACAATGTCCGTAGCCCAATCACCGCCCTCCTTGTCCGTTTCGATTTTGTTAATCACCACGTCATGCTGCTCCTCACCATTGGGCGAAACATAGAACGTAGAGAAGAGTACCTTTCCGCTGTTCTCCATGCCAGTGAGGAAGTTGATGATGTTGTCCTTCTCCTCGTTGACACGCTCCTGCTGCTTGACACGGTCAGTAATGCCCTCGACTTTGAAGATGTTGTTCCAAAACGAGTTGGCAATCTCGATGTGGTACTTTATGGGAGCCGAGTTTCGGAGCTTCGCTTCCTTAGCGATGCCGATGAGCTGCTTGATGTTGAACCACTTGCCTTTGAAAAGAGCTGCGTAGTACGGTATTGGATAATACGTATTGTCGGGCGTAGGAATACGACTGACAACAGCGAACTTCTTGATTTTCTTTCCTCTGTTCTGAAGGTCGGTGAATGGCGACTGTGGATTAAGAAGTTCGATACGCTCGATGTCCTCCGGACTGACCGTATTACGCCAGTTGGCATAGAGGATGTAAGGTATCACGCCCGACTTGTCGGCAGGAGCAAAGCGGACATAGCACGCCTGTTTGCGTACGATGCGGACAATGCGACTGGCATCCTCATTGAGGATGATCACGCTGATGCAAAAGCCGAAGTGCTTGAAGTCCTGGCACACGCCGAGGAAGTAACTTGCGAGGTCGTTGTCCAGCATAAAGTCATCCACTTGCGCTTGCACTTGTGCGGTGGCAAGCTCTGTGTCATAGACAAGTCCACTGCCATAGCAGACTTCGGCATTGAACATCTGGCAAGTGCTCATTGTCTCGTCGGATTCGATGAGGTCAATGATGTTGTACGGCATCTGGTTGTCACCTCCCCACGAGATGTACTTCATATTGTCGTTGATGATGATTGGTGCGATGTTATGCTCTTCCTTGAAGACTTCTGATGTCTTGGAGGTGAAGGCAGCGGAGACGTTGGCACCTGGGATGGTGACAACGGATGTTGGTGGAATAAATGAAAAATCGCTCATATCTTGCTTTTTTAAGGGCAAAGATATGAGCGATTGGGCGGTGTGGAAAAGACAAAAGTTTGTCAGAATATATATCGAACTGAGCCACCGCTACCGAAAGGATAGTCTGTAACATCTTTGTTTAAATATATAGAGTCCAAGCATTGTTCTCCTTCGAAACAACAGCGAGGTTTTTTAAAGACTGTTCCATCATCAGACTTATCGACAAATTCATAAGATTTGACTTTAATAACACATCTGACGACACCTTTGTAAACACCCAGTACATAATTTACTCGTCCTGCTTGTCCAGATGAAATAGGCCAATATTTTCTTGTTGCTTCGTAAATATTAAACCTTTGATATATTCCCTTAGCTCGTGTTTGGTTGTAAGTCCTATTAAGACTTACTAAGAGAATATAGACTCCAGCCTTTACTTCTAATTTCGGGCAATCATACAACGCATTAATCTCTTCAATGCTTTTGATACCTTCATCCCATTGATGATGTCCTGCTACGATATTGGTCAGTTGATTATCATGATTGAACTTATAATATGTGAGCATATCAATTATAGCTGATTCAACTAAATATGCCTCTTTCTCATCAAGATTATGTCGCAGAATATAATACTCAACTTGTTTTCCTTCAGAAATAATGTCTTTGATAGTTTCAAGTTTTAATCCCTGTTCTATTTCATCAATAGTAGCTGCAGCATGTTGAAATACGCGATTGTCTTTACCCTTGCCAATATAGAAAATTTTATGGTCTCTGGGGTCAACCAAAGCATATACATAATATGCGAGGGCTTCTTTTACACTTTGCTTGAATTCCATATGTTTTAATGTTGTTATAGCCTATGGGGGTAACTCATAAAAATCATCACCGCATGTAGATTTACTGTTCGCTTTAATAAGTTTGCTTTTTTAGAGCAAAAATATGAGCGATTGGGCGGTGGGGAAAAGGCATACTACATAGAAAACAACTAATGAGATGCTTTTTCCTAATGAGATATATTTATAGATTCCTTCTTTCTTTTTGATGGAGGCAAACTTCCTATATATACAGAAATTATAGGAGTATCATCAATGTTATTTATAATATCAACATCTTGGTCTGTAAAGACAACAAGACATCGATTCTGTATGTTTGTTTGTTTTGAATAGATTTCAAGCTGATGTAGCCATTTTGCATCAGCTTTTGATTGGCTTTTCATTACTTTCACTTCAATAATGAATGGTGTTGTTCCCGAAATGAAAGAACATCTACCAGTAAGATGGAAATCCATTTTTCCATTGGCTGTGTCTGATTCGTTGTAAAGTTCTAAACCTTGGTCAAACAGATAAAGATATAAACGTTTCTGTAAATCCTTTTCTAATATATTGTCATTTTTTTCATAATGGATTAAAGAATGAAAACGTTCTTCTCTTTGTTTAAATCTATTTAAGAAATACAACACAATATGTCTATCTTGTAACTTCGCCTTTATAAAATCAATAATAACGGCTACAAAATCGGATTTAAAGAGAGACATTTCTTTTTCTTCAGAAATTTTATCATTATGCCATAACCAACTGCACCGATTGTATAAAGGATTACAATAATCCTTATCTGTTTTCATCTCATATAAATACCATTGATAATAAAATGCAACAAGCTGATCTATTTTTTCAGCATATTTGTGAATGTAACTAAAATATTCGGTTATGGAATATTTCTCTAAATCCTTATCATTTACAGGAAATTGCCTTGCAGCATCATTTATTATAGAGCTGCAACATTCAAAGCTCAACACAAAATCCATTATGTGTTGAGTATTAAAATTAAACATGACAGACGAATTTCTACATTTATACAATTCGTATGCATCACTAATTTGTTTTATGATGTGTTCTACCATACAATCAAAATTTAATAATATAGGCAAAGGTATAGAAATTAATAAATATATCAATACTTTTTTCTGTTTTTTTTATTGACAAGAATAAAATAGATTTTTAAATCACTTTGTTTTTGAAAAATCGGTGAGAATAAAAAATAAATGGTATTTTTGCAAAAAGTTTCATTATGGAAGATTATAAAGATATAAATAGAATAAAGGTTGTGCTTGTAGAAAAAAAGCGCAGCAATAAGTGGCTGGCGGAACAGCTGCAGAAAGACCCTTGCACTATATCCAAATGGTGCACAAACACTTCGCAGCCCTCGCTTGAAACTTTACTTAAAATAGCAGAGCTACTGAATGTAAATTATACAGAACTTGTAAGGGCTGATTTTTTGAACAAAAACAACTGAAAGATAAAGAATGGCTGAAAAAAAAGAATTCCTCGCCTCTCGTAGAGGTGTGAATTATCTCGATTTATTCGCTGGTGCTGGAGGCTTCAGCGAAGGATTTATGCAGGCATATACAGATGATAAGTTCTATGATTTTCGCCTTGCAAGCGATATTAATGAGAATTGTGAACTTACGCATCGTGTAAGATATAACAAGATGTTGGGACTTGATACAGACTTTTTGTGTCAAGACATTATGGAAGATTCGTTTCTTCCGAATTTGATGGAACGTTTACACGGACAAGAGATTGATGTAATTACAGGCGGTCCAAGTTGCCAATCATTCAGTTTGGCAGGAAGACGTAAGAAACTTGATAAACGTGATGATTTATTTTATCATTATTTGAAAGTTATCAAGGCTCTTCGTCCGAAGTATTTCGTAATGGAGAATGTTAAAGGTATTTTAACCAAAGATGAGGGTAGAATAAAGGAACGTATACTAAGAGAAATCCGTTCTATAGTAGATGATGCAAAAATGAGTACTCTGCTGGCATTTCTCAATGACCATCTGAAGGTTTATATCAATGAATGGCTTTATGATTGTCTGTACACAAAAATGTGTATGGAAGACATAAATGCAGATATGGATAAATTGTATGATACATATTTCAACAATTTAGAGCAGCAGCTCAAAAATGTAACTAAGCATCTTCCATATAGTGTGAGCAAGAGTAATGTTTCTGTGAACACCGTAAGACATGGCATTTTGTTATTAAGTGACAAGAAGCAACGTGAAGAAATACGCAAGCAAGTCATTCAGTTAAAGACATCCGCACATATTGACAATGATACTTTCGTGGACAGCTACAATGCAATCGTAGAGGCAATTTCAGACGAAAAGATTCTTGAAAACATGTTGGATGCGGTGGACAAGATTATAGAAATGGATGGTGGCTGCGAGGATGATGCCCGTACATTGAAAAAGTCGCTTGAAATATTGACATCCACATTTGATGAATGTATTGACTTTATTCGTGAACAATTCAAGAGTAATAAAAACGTATTGGATTGTTTTGAGAATATGATGAAAGAAATACGGCTCTACAACATCAACGAACCATTAGTGTTGCTTTCATCCAACTATGGCGTACCACAAAACAGAGAACGTGTGGTTTTCATTGGATGCAGAAACGACCAAGAAGTCATTACGGAAATACCCCCTACTGTCAAAGAAGAAGACAAGGTAAAGGTGTATGAAGCAATATGGGACTTGAACATGATTGGCAATGGTGAGGTGGTAAATACCTATAACACTCCGACTTTGATAAATGAATATGAAAGTACTAAACGCCTTAGGGGAGTTCAAGGAGAACCAGAGAAAGATGGTCATCTTTTTTCGGAGTGGTCCAGAACAGGCAGACTGAATCATAGGTTTACTTTTGATGAAGCTCCTTTCTATGTATCATCCATGAATGATTTGAATGTAGTGAGAAAGCATCAACACATGGAATTGTTCAATCATCAGACAAGTTGCCAAAATGACAAAGTGCGTGAAAGACTACAGATAATAGCGGAGTATAAGGATTATGATGCTGCCAAGAAAGAGTTGAAAGAAAAAGGCTTGGACTCTCAAAAGAGAAACTATGTCGTTCTCAATCCGTTAGGACAAAGTCCTACTGTATGCACCATGCCAGATGATTTCATACATTACTCAGCCTATCGACCCATGACGGTTCGTGAAATGGCTCGTCTGCAAAGTTTCGATGATTCATTTGTCTTCCAAGGCAAACGGCAGACAGGTGGCAACAACAGGCAGAAAGAAATACCACAATACACTCTTGTTGGAAATGCCGTACCGCCATTGATGGCAAGAGCGATAGCAAATACAGTTTTGAATCATATAAAATAGCAAGATATGGTAAATATGCGTCCGTTCAATGAGTTTGAACAAAAGAACTTGAAATTCTTGGTGAACCACAATGTAAAGTTTACCCAAGTGGAGGTAACAGCTACGGGTCTGAAAAAGAGCATTCTGGACTCCACTGTTCCTATGCGTGCATATTTCTTGGAAAATGGAATACACAACTATGAGGAACAAGAGCAAGGACAGGAACACAAAGCAACACATCGAGCAATAATTCTTACAGATACAGAAAAGAAAGAAACCAAAGTGACATTCTATCGCCCTAACACAAAGAAGGGTGACCCTCGAATGTGGATATATGGACTTGGCTCATACACGGATGGTAGTGAAATTCATGTTCTGTTCAAGTTTGAAGAAGCGTTATGTTCAGTAAACATAACAAAAGTAGATATTGAGAAATGCTATAATTCCCCAATCATTACTCCACTTCAAGAAATCATCAAGGCTATATACATAGAGGGCAATATGGTTTCAGAAGAATTGCTTGGACGTTTCCGCTCAGTCAAAGACCAATGGTTTGAATCTGAGGTGGCTGCTGATACAGGTATAGGGCGTACAATAGAGTCGTTTCTTGGCATCAGCATGAATAGTGACAAGACTCCCGACTATAAGGGAATTGAGTTGAAAAGTCATCGTGACAAACGCAGAAGTAAAAAGAATGTTTTGTTTACTCAAACACCAAACTGGGATATAAGTGAATTGAAGTCTGGCAAGCAAATTGTAGAGAAATACGGTTACTATACGGAGGATGGTAAGAAAACCTACCAAAATACAGTACAGTGTACTCCTCCAAATAGCCAATTCCTTTTCTTGAATGTAAATCAGAATGATGAGCTACTTGAACTTCAGGCAAGGATAAAAAGAGTGGAGGATGTTGCAGCATGGCGTTTGATGCAGCTGCATCAAAGACTACTAACGAAGCATCACGAAACGTTTTGGATTGAAGTGGAAAACGAGAAACATGACGGCAAGGAATACTTTAGGTACAAGCAGATTGAGCACACAAAGAATCCTAATGTCGGACAGTTTGATGTGCTTATTGAGCAGAATATCATAACGGTAGACTTACTGCTATGTCGTCCAAGTGGACATGGTGATACATATTCTTTCAAGATCAAGAAGAAAGGAATGCCCTTACTTTTCCCAGAGAGCGTGATATATAATTTGTAGCTTTAAAGAATTTGCCTATGGCTGAAATCAAGTATCAATATGCCTATGATGAAAGCAAAAAACTGGTTTCTATCAAAGATATCACTAAGGAGAACCGCAACCAGCATCAATATATTTGTATAGGTTGCGGTAATCCTTTACAACCTCGTGCGATCGGGAGTAAATATCGAAGACCACATTTTATCATAAGGAGCTGGTAGACTGTTCCGGATGATCAAAACAATACCTATTGTCGATTTTTTCAACAAGTAAGAATAAAGGCTTCCTCGCTAAAAATTAGTTAGAGGAAGCCTTTATTTCTTACGAATTTGTCATATTCGTAAAAAATTACAAATCGTTGTATTCTATTTGTTTGTTCTTCGCTGCATTCTTTTTATAGTTGATGAGGTCTGTATAACTAATAACATTATAGTAATCATATTCATCTTCGTCATAATAAATGCTTAGAGAAATATTCCCGTTCTCAAGGTAAAAATAGGCGTATTTTTCTTTGTTCTCTCCATCATTTTCTTTACCGCACAACAATTGATTTTGGTATTTGTTGGTAAGTTGTGGATATATACGGATATATTTGTTCCAAGCTTGATTGTAACTACAATTACTCAGAAAGACCGTTACTTCATAAACGATCTTAGTATATGGATTGAATTGAACTGTTATAAAACGATTCGATTCACCCATAAAAGTGCCATAAAATCCTCTTGTACCTTTATCAAGCCTCGCACTTAACCTTATACCTTTGGCTCTGAGTTTTGCAGAGAATTGGTCAATTGTACCTGTAATGGGTATCCCCATAAAGGTCAAGTGTTGTTTGGGATTACGATTTGCCACAAGAGCATCAAGTGAATCGGTCTCAGCGGAATCACTTACGAGCGCTTCAACTCTTTCAATGCTAATTTTATTTGCATTGGCTTTATGACCAAACGTAAAGCAAAAGATTAAAATCAGAATTTTGAAAAATACTTTCATAGTTGTGTCTTTTTAATAGTTGCAAAGATAATTATAATCTTCTACATAAAAACCTCCATACCATTAATTTCAAACACGCACACATCTCTCAGCTGCCGGATTTCATTGCTATCCAGCAGTTTCATTCTTCGCGTGCCTTTGTAGAAGTCGTAGCGAAGCGAGATGCAGCGGTGCCAGCATTGGATTTCACCGCTGCGCGTCCATAGTTTGAGATCTACGGGTTCAGGAGATTGAAGCATACGTTTGAGCGTGGTGATGTGAATAGCGTGGGGCATTAGTCGAAAGTATTGTTGTAAACCTGGTTGAAGATATTATGTGAGCGAGGGACGGTGAAAGGCACCTGCTTGCGAAGTGGTTTCCACTTGAACTTCACATGATTGTTCGCATTGGTGGCATCAGAAAGTTCACTTTCGATGTCAGTGATAAGAATGGAACTTCCCATAGGAAGTTCGGGAGAAATCAAGTAGAGTTTGTGAGCCTGCAAAGCCTGCGTAAGATGCCGGGCAAAGGAATAGGAAAGCGAGGACGTCTCGCTCTCGTATTCTACCTCCGTATTATCATCGTATGCAGAAGATTCTCCACAACATACGGCAAAGCTGCGGTCAAAAGAAACCTTGCGCTTGGTTTGGGCGGTGAGATACAAGGTGTCATTCACATTGAACTCATTCTGAAAGATCAGTGTGAGTGTGGGAACTTCATCGGTTAGGAAGAACGTGAAAGTACGTTTTCCACGAAAAAGCGTAACAGACAAGAGTTTGCCCTTTCCCCCTTGGGGCAAGTAACCCAATAGTTCCTCTTCGTTGATGTCCTCGAAACAAAAATAAAACTGCTTGGCAGCAATGGGAGTATCTGATATGGTGAGCGTTTCGGGCATGTCCTTGTCATCGCGTTGAATAACATACTGCGTGGCACACTGGCCCGTTTCATTTGGAAGAACCATGTACCGCAAAATAAGATGAAAGTTATGCGGCACCAAACGTACCGCGTGCGTGGTGAGAAAATGCGATTGCAGGAACAGCTCGCAGTTCGTCCTTAGCATTTGCAGTTTACAGTAAACCAGAGTAAACTCGACCAAAGTATAATCAGTGCGGTCCACCTGCATACAGAAATCGCACGTGGCATGCACCAACGGCTTTGCCTCCATGTAGTTCTCAATAATGCTGCGCAAATCATAGATGCTCGCCTTTCCCCATAGGCATAAAGCGTGGTGGAAAAGACAGGCGACTGACTGCGGTTGAGATAGATAGCCAAATACACGGAACTGTCTTGAAAGTCTGACATCTCGAATACATCGGGAATGCTCGAAGTGAAATCGTATGTCTGCGGATTAAAGTTGAAATTCATAAGCGTTGAAAGAAAAAGCCAGGGAACGTGATAACCCTCGCAATATCGCACAAACTCGTCACACACTTAAAATCTAAGAAAATGAGAGAAAACGACCATCTTATTCTCATTACCAGTGGTAAAATATGAGCAAAAGCCACCCACATCTGGGTCGTATCAATCAGTGGTGACAATGCTGCGAATACTGCAAAAGTCCAAGGCTGTGCGCTCTGCCTTCCGACAAAGCGCACGGGGCGACCAAGAACATCTCCGATAATGCTTCTGCCGTGTCACGAGATTGCCGAAGCAAGGCGCTTGCCACCGCCCCCACATCTAACCCCTACCTATGTAGCCCACTTCTCCCATTCCTCCACACCCAAGCGCACGAAAAAGCCGCCATGCGCATAGCAAGAGAGCCAATGCGCACGGCGGCTGAAAGAAAGGATTGCCCGAAAGGGAGAGCTTGGGAGAATGGGTTACTACTTCTTGTACGACTGATCTAACAGTGGCAAAATCATTTTCGGGTCTTTCTTGAACTCCTTCAATGAAATCTCATCATTCTCTATTTTCTTTATGACTTCAGGAAAATCCTTTAAAGCAAATTTTAGTTCCTTCTTTATTGCAACTCGTATCCCTTTGACATCAAGCCAATATGCGTTTGCATAGGTGGCATCCTTGGTCAAGTAGTAGTATTTCCAAGTGTCGCGTGAAGTGGTGGAACTTTTGGTGTACGTGTTGTCCGCAAAGGACATCGTATATCCCTTTACGTTCTTGCCATTATAGAAAAGGCGCAAGAAAACAGGCTTCTTGAATGGTTTCGGATTTTTGCGGAGAGGACCAGGAATAGTGGACAATGCTTGAACCGATTCGTAGACAAGAGGCATAGAATCCATTTCAAGGTTGACGAACTCCACTCTTTTCACCTCTTCACTCGTATAGGTAGTAGTTTTCCCCTTGTACTCTGTGCTAAAGGTAAACTTCTTTACTTCAGGAAGCATGGTGTTGTAGAAACTTGTCATGGAGTAGCCTTCCAAAGTAGTTCCGTCCACCTTGGTTATCCTTACACGATACTGTTCAGACTTATCCGCTTTTTGTGCATACGAACAGAATACGGAGAAGAATGCAACTAAGATAGCAATGACTTTGTTCATAATCATAAAAAGTTTTAGTTCGATTTCGCAAAAATAGACATTCTATCTCACACCACCCACAAATCCTCCATAAAAATCATGCTGCGGGAACTTTTCACACCCAATATACAGCGTATCGAAAGCATCTGTGCCATCGGTGCGATGCTCCAACAAGTCCTCCTCTGATTCGGTATTTTTCTCTGTGGACTTGTTTTTGCGAAAACCATTTCGTCCACGTTCCACACCTGCCGATTGCATGGCAAGAATAAGATCGTCATTGTTTTGTTTTACGAATGTTGGCTGCACTCGACAAAGTTCAAACAAGTTTGACTTTGTTCTCATTTGCACAACATTTGGCGGTTGAAATAAGGAATGAGCCGTTGCTTGCCAGCAAATCCTTGGTTGATGAGCAAGTACTTTTCGTCCTGTCGCATGGGGTTGCCAAGATATACATCTTGCACACTCCAGCCGTGGCGCTCAAACTCATGGACGACTACCCAATGAAAGTCTTGGTCGTTCACGGCATAGTTCGAGCCAAGAGCAGTAGCATCATAGTAATAGATGACACTGTAGTTGGCATGAGGCGCATAGTATGTGCAGAAGTCTGCAATGAGCGCAGGGATTTTGCGTTCAAATTTTGGATCAGCCGTCGTATGCAGTGGACCTCTTCACATAATGATGAAATATTGCATCGGAACTTCATCGTTTGTCTAATGCTCTCATCCCATTAAGGGATTACGTATGCGAGTGTGCAGCTGCAATAAGGTTACACACTCGCCTTCTTAAAACGTTTTCGTAACTATTCAGCGGTAGCAAATTTCCATAGTCGTTGAATATGATATTTTGCGAAATATCAATACAAGACCAAGAGAAAAACTCAAAATCTCAACACCTAAAGAGGAGTTTTCAAATTTTGTGTGTAATATTGCACTTGCTAGTTGACTCTTTACAACAAGCAAATCACTCGCTTGTACACTTTCCGCGTGAAGAACACTGATGAAATGAGCAAGGAGGAAATGCTCGAGACGGGGTACGAAGCACCGCGTCACGATTGCTACTTCTGCTATTTCTTCGATAAAGAAATCACGCTAGGCAAGTTTGACATTGAGAGTATTATCGAAACAGAGAGTAAAAAGCCCGGCTATGTGGAGGGTATGCCTATCTACTTGACGGGGGAAGATTTGATTAAATTTAGGAAATAATGATACAAAGAATCTATTAGACTGCCAACTTTTTCCCTTATGTTTTGGTGCTTCCTTATCCCGAAATGGGGTGAATCTTAGTATTTCAACACTATATATTTACGATAAATTCTGCAAATATTCAATTTATAAACATTTACAATTTGTCAAACTAACGCTCAATGTATATGAACTCATCTGATTTTAATAGTTCGGCATTATTATTCATAAAATTAGCAACTTTACAATGTGGTACAACACCAAGAAATCTCAGCTATGGAGTTAGTGGTTGTATTAGAATTGATAATAGCATAAGTAATCATCATTTAGTTTCAGGCGTTGATTACCTTATATCCGCAGGTTTGAGAGAAGATAGCATACCTCTTTTTGCTAATGAAGTAAAAAAGAAAATTTATTTAGAAGATATTACTGAAATTACTCCTATTGGTGCAGACAAAATTCTTATAACGCTCAAACTTAATGATGAAATATATGAGGCATATTGCACTGAAATTAAATATGGAGTCATAGATGAAGATTATCATAGACCACAATATTGGAAATCCTTTATAAATCTAAGTGGACCAGACATTGCTATCGAGCATCTTAATAAACACTACAAGCATTCTGTTTGTTTTTTCAATGATGCATTAGAATCTTCATCTATTCTTTCTATTGAACCTTACATAGAAAAGGATTTAATTGTTACTTCAAATTTTTCAGACTGGCCAAATCCATATTCTGCAAGGGAAGAGTATTTTTTTAGGAATATTGAGAATTTATCAATTAACATAAATAGACTCAGTCGGACTATTTCTATATTTGACTCCTTTGAAAAAGAAAATACACAATCCGACCATGATGGTGGCTTTGAGACCACTAAGTGGAATTTTCATATGTCATGTACCATCAAGTATGGTTCTATACAACGATTAGAATCACAATTACGAAGATGGGAGGAAAACGGTATTTCTATTTCTAATGATAGTATTTCATTCCCTCATCTTAGATATTGGGAGATAGAAACTAAGTTAGGAATAAGGTTCTCTTTTTCAAATTCATGTTATACTTTCCCGGCTTAATGTCTTGTATTACATATAAGAGTTTGATTGGTGTGAGAATTCAGTGAACACAAAAGTAAGAGATAAACACCTATGATTAGTGTTTACCTCCTACTTGATTATTCTGTTAGAGCGCTTTACGAATGTATTGTCTTTCATTCTTTATCATACTCCTCATCATGTACAATTTATTTCACGATGTTGACATCAACTGTAGAGAAGTCTGATTTATCATAAATGAGAAGTATTTCTATTATACCATTGTGCTGTTCCGCAATTACTGTACGTAATAACACGTGCGCCACCAGATTTACCTTTACCTTTTGACTTGATGGCCATACGAATTTTTCGAATACCAGGTGTAAGTTCATCACCTTGCAATGGATTTTCTTGAAGGCTCTCCAAAAAAATCTCGTAGTCCTTCTTAAAACTCGGGTATTTCTTTGCAAGGCGTTTGGCTTCTTTAGCGAAACTGCCTGACACTTTAATACTATAACTCATCGAGCAAACTTTCAGCTGATTGAAGTACTCTTTTACCAGCAATGGCTTCCTTTACTTCTGACAAAGCATTCTTCAATTCAACCATTAAGTCGCGAGGAGCTTGTATTGCTCCCTCATCGGAATTTTCGGGATAAATACGGAAATTTCCTGCACGCGATTTGAGGACAACGTGCTCTCCAGCTTTCGCCAAATTCAAGTATTTGGTTTGATTGGTACGAAAGTCTCTTGTGCTTACAATTACCATAATCTTAGAGTTTTATTATTACACCGCAAATGTACAAATAAAGTTCTATTTTGGCAACCATTTAATATAAATTGGTAGCCATTTGCCTACATAAACACCTCCAACCCATTTATTTCAAACACGCACGCATCTCTCAGCTGCCGGATTTCGTTGCTATCCAGCAGTTTCATTCTTCGCTATCCAGCAGTTTCATTCTTCGCGTGCCTTTGTAGAAGTCATAGCGGAGAGAAATACAGCGGTGCCAGCATTGGATTTCACCCGAGCGCGTCCATAGTTTGATGTCTACGGGGTCGGGAGATTGGAGCATACGTTTGAGCGTGGTGGTATGAATAGCGTGGGACATTAGTAAAAAGTGTTGTTGTAAACCTGGTTGAAGATATTATGTAAGCGAGGAATGGTGAAATACACCTGCTTGCGAAGCGGTTCCCACTTGAACTTCACATGATTGTTCGCATTGGTGGCATCAGAAAGTTCACTTTCGATGTCAGTAATAAGAATGGAACTGCCCACAGGGAGTTCGGGATAATATTTCCATAAACAATAAGCCATATGCGTTTCCAACCTCCAAAGGGTGACCATAAAATGATCACCGATAAGAAATGTCCAAAAAGTTATTTTATTGCCAAATTACGCGAGTTCGCGTATAAAGGAAAATTTGAGACGGAGGAGGATTTTGCCGATACCATTGTTCCGTGCTACGATTGGATAGCATGATGTGCATTCTCTCCTTCGATTACGCACGCTGTGCATGGGATTTGGACGGACTGCACCTTCTGCGATGGTCATGTACCTCTAAAACACAAAAAACACGGAAGCGGGGTGAAAGCTCCGTGCCTTTTGTAATAAACGAAAAGTTCCGCTGACTATTCCACTTCCGAGCAGAAGTGAACATAAAAAGCATGGTACAATCATCTATTTCAGATGAGCGTACCATGCTCTTTATTCCTTCAGACAATCTTATTTTTTGTCCAAAAGTCCATCAAATGTTTTGATCAGTGCAAATGGGTCTGCATAGAAAGACTTTGAGTCAAGTTCCTTGATAACGGGTTTCATTACAGGAAAATCCTTGAAGACCAATTTGAGTTCTGCTCTCCAACCAACCGCCGCACTCATCCAGAAAGCGCGAGCTACATCTTCGTTCTTTAACTTGAAGTAGAGCATACCTCCTGTACCTGTCAGTTGAAGGGTCTTAGTGTTGGTCCGCGTGGAAATGTTGTGGACATATCCCGTGACGTTCTTACCTTCATAAACTACCTGCAAAAACACAGGGTCGCTATAAGGTTTCGGATTCTTGTTCCACACATTGGGTAACGCTTTTTGCGCTTTCAAAGCCTCAAAGGTGTACCATTTCTGGCTTTTGGCATCGTAAACACGAAGATTTTTCACCTCTGTGGATTTGTAGGTTTTCTTTTCCCCCTTGGCGTCTTTCACCTTAATAGAGTTTGCATCATCAACAGAGAACAAGGTTCTGGTAGTACCTTTCACGACCTTGCCATCTGTAAGTCTGACTTCTACCTTAGTCTGTGCTTGTGCAAAGGCGCAGAACAAACAAGCAAGAAGCATAAATAGAGTTTTTCTCATATCATAAAATTTAGTAGTTAAACATGTATTTGCAAATATATAGATATATTTTTACCCCCCCCAAAAAAATAATGATATTTTTTATGCCACAGATTTATCCTCTTCATCGTCCGATTCACCCGTAATCAGATTGATGCCGAACTGGTCTACCAACTTCTGGTAGTCAAAGCAATAGCTGCGTGCCGATTGAGAGAGTTTAGCTGGGTTGCCATGCTTGTCCTGTTTGGCAGATTTCTTTAGAAGAAATATCCATACATTTTCAGAACTTTTGAATTATCTTTCATGTTTCATTTTTTGTTATAA
>ENA-ORRX01000071-ORRX01000071.1-human-gut-metagenome-genome-assembly--contig:-NODE-71-length-34913-cov-3.59719_pt1 | contig 34913 bp, 21 predicted proteins | sample MGYA00242186_ERZ509153 | MGnify/ENA primary metagenome ERZ509153 (study PRJEB26280, sample SAMEA2338643) | human gut metagenome | biome: human gut; feature: human-associated habitat; material: faeces... | reverse complement strand
CGCGCAGACAGTCGCGCCTGCCGGGACGCCGTGCAGGGCACGAGCCGCCGCACCCGGGATACCGGGGCAGGGGAGGCCACCCCGGCGCAAAGCCTTGCCGCATGGCAGGAGTTTGCCCGGCAGTATTTCCCCGCGCTGGCGCAGCGCCCGGCCGTGGTGCACGGCGGTGGTGTGCTGCTGCCGGTTGCCTTTCCGCAGACGGGACTTCATGTGCTGCGGGCAGGGGTGTTCGTGGGCAGCGTGCAGAAGGGCCGCTTTGTGCCGGAGCATCATCTGTTTACGGCCTTCGGCAGCCTGTGCACGAACTGCGAGCCGCTGACCCTTGCCGACTGCCGCTGCACCGAGTACCTCTCCGGCCGCGAGGTGGAAGCCCGCACTGCAGCGGACGGCTGGTGCTGTGTGACCGTGGACGGCTGGCCGCTGGGCGGCGGCAAGGTGTCCGGCGGGCGGGTGAAAAACCACTACCCCAAGGCGCTGCGGCTGCTGTAAACCGCAGATTTACACGCATCCGGGCGAAAATCGGGCTTTTCAGGCTTGAACGCGCCGGTGGATTGTGATAAAATAACAGAGTTAGATTTTGTGTGCTGCCACAAGCGGGCGACCACAGCCCGTCTGCCCGCAGGCGGAGATACCGATAAATTTAGGAGGCTCTTTCCCATGTCTGGACATAGCAAATGGAACAACATTAAGCGCAAGAAGGAAAAGACTGACGGCGCCCGCGCCAAGGTCTTTACCAAGATCGGCCGCGAGATCAGCGTTGCCGTCCGTGACGGCGGCCCCAACCCGGCTTCCAACAGCAAGCTGGCAGACCTGATCGCCAAGGCAAAGCGCATGAGCGTGCCCAACGATAACATCCAGCGTATCATCAAGAAGGCCGAGGGCGGCGACAAGACCGAGTTCGAGGCCATCACCTACGAGGGCTACGGCCCCGGCGGCGTGGCTGTCATGGTGGAGACCCTGACCGACAACCGCAACCGTACCGCTGCCGACCTGCGCCACTACTTCGATAAGAACGGCGGCAATCTGGGCGCTATGGGATGCGTGGCCTTCCTGTTCAACCAGAAGGGTGTCATCGACATTTCTCTGGAGGATAAGGACGCCGACGAGGCCATGATGGACGCTCTGGATGCCGGTGCCGAGGACTTTGATGCCAGCGAGGACGCAGCCGAGGTCACCACCGATCCCGAGAACTACTCCGCTGTGGTCAAGGCTCTGGAAGAGAAGGGCTACGAGATCCTGTCCGATGATCTGGCCATGGTGCCCATGACCACCACCCGCCTGACTGATCCCGATCAGCTGAAGCAGATGGGCAAGCTGCTGGATTCTCTGGAAGATAACGATGACGTCCAGAACGTCTGGCACTCTCTCGAGAACGAAGAGGACCTGCCGGAATAAGCTTCCGCAAGGTTCTTTGCTCCTGAAATAAGACGATAAAAAGCCGCTTTTTGTGCTGCAAGGCACGAAAGGCGGCTTTTGTTTTGTTAGGCAGGAAAGTGTAAAAACGTTGTTTTGCTGTGACATACGGGCACTTTTGGATTGTGACATGGCAATGCTCGTGATTGCGGCGGTGGTATTTATCGGCATTGTAGTATCGCTGTAAGGATGCCCGGCAAAATGGACAGCCTGAAGGGGGGTACCACAAATCGACTATCCCGGCGGCATGGAACAGAAGTGTACCACTGTAGTTGTTCGACTTTTCCAAGAGCATAGACCTATTGCATCACCGATTAGATGACCGAAGCGGTATTTTACTCCTGTTTTGGTGTCGTTTAGGGGCGGTTTCCCCATCAAATTGGGGAAGCTTGAATGCGTTTCAGGAAAAAAGTGTGTCTGGAACGGCTGAAAAGTGGAAAAGTATTACATCTCCACCGTAAATACACTAGAACTTTTCACGCTCGAACAATGTTAAATTATCATCAAAATATGGTAAGGGAAAAGCCCTCTCTCCGGCTGTGAAGAAAGGGCTTGAAGCGCATTTAAGAGTTTTCGTACCAAGATTCAGGGATAAGAAGATAATCGGCGAATGGTACGGATTCGCCCGTATCCTTTGAAGTGACAAATCTATGATAATATCCGGGGACTTCTTCAATTACCTTGTCAGATGTACGCTGTCCAGTACAAAATTCCATAAGGCTGTTAAAGATGCTCTTTTCGGCATCAGATGTACATTCATAGAACTTTTTTCCGAAGTCATTGTTTTGGTAGTAAAATTCAGATCGGACAGTTCCTCCATAGCTGTTTTCAGCAGCTGCATCAATACAAATCTCAATATTTTTGTTGTAATATTGTCCGACAGATTCATCCGACAGATAGATTTGATAGATGTCTAGGCTCTTAGGATTTTTTAGAGAATTTCGCAAGGTCTGAACGGCCTCGTCAACGTATTCCTGATATTTTTCCTGTACAGCAGCAATAGCAGGGTCAATGGATTTGCTGGAATCCTCGGAAGATGCAGCAGCTTCAGATAGTGCAACATCAACATAGTGATCGGCACACAGGCCATTCTTATAGACTTCCTGAGAACATCCGTCCACGGAACAGGTGTCCTTTTTAGCAGAGCATCCGCATATCAAGACAGCAACTGCAACAAGCAAGAGTGCAAGAATCCTATTTTTCACGATAATTCCTCCATTTTGTGACTTTGCGTAGGGTAGAGCAAAATACCATATTAAAACTACCACCGTTCTAAGAAGGTGTCAAGTAAAAGTGATAAATTCGTAGAAATATAGAAAGATTGTTTTGTTGATGAAGCACAAAGAGGATTGAAGTGAACTTTCGAAAATAGCACCTCCCCAGAGCCGCCAGATAAGCCCTACAACAGTCTTTGCAAAATGGTGGTAAACTACTACACCAAAAACAGAGAAAACCTTGCAGAGCAGCCTAGAATAACCCCCAAATAGCAGGAAACGATGAAGAAATGATACTTATTTAAAAGGGCGGCTTTTGTTTGTTATTGCTGTGCCAGCGCCTTACCTTTTGCGTAGTAGCGCTGCATTTCTTCCCGGGGGACCATATTCCCGCCAGTGGCCCAGACCAGATGGGTGGCGTTTGCCAGCGCACCGGCGGGCAGGACAGTTTTGGTGTAAGCGCCAAGCAGCTGCCCGGGCTGGGTGAGCACCGGGCCGTACATTCCCGCCAGAGCGCTGGGCTCAAGGTACAGAGCTTCGGCATCAGCCAGCTGCGCCAGAAGGGTGTACATCCGCTCGTCCTGCAGGGTGTAACAGCCGCTCATAAAGGGACGCATCAGCCCGCCCACAAAGCCGGAGGCGCGCCCAACGGCAAGACCATCGGCGGCGGTGCAGTTGTCGATGCCAAAGTCCTGCACACAAACGCTGCTGTTTTCGCCGGTGGCCATGCCCAGCATCATGCAGGGGGAGTGGGTTGGCTCGGCAAAGAAGCAGTGTGCGGCATCGCCGAACAGCAGCTTCAGGCCAAAGGCCACACCGCCGGGGCCTCCGCCCACGCCGCAGGGCAGATAGGCGAAGAGGGGATGCTCCGCATCCACGGTGACGCCCTGCGCGTCCAGCTGCTTTTTCAGCCGCAGTGCAGCCACAGCATAGCCCAGAAAGAGGGTCTTGGAGTTTTCGTCATCCACAAAGTGGCAGTGGGGGTCACCCGCCGCCAGCTTACGACCCTCGGTCACGGCGATGCTGTAATCAGAGGTGTACTCCACCACCTTGACGCCCCGGCTGCGGAGCAGGTCTTTTTTCCATTGCCGCGCGTCAGCGGACATGTGCACAGTGACCTGAAAGCCCAGCTTCGCGCTCATGATGCCAATGGAAAGCCCCAGATTGCCGGTGGAGCCCACTGCAATGGAATACTGCGAGAACAGCTTGCGGAAGCGTTCCTCTGCCAGAACGGCGTAGTTGTCGGTAAAGTGCAGCATCCCGCTGTGCAAGGCAATGTCCTCGGCGGTTTTCAGCACCTCGTAAATGCCGCCCCGCGCCTTGATGGAGCCGGAAATAGGCAGGTGACTGTCCAACTTGATCCATACTTGCCCGGCGATATGAGTGCCACTGCGCTCCTCCAGCACTTTTTGCATCCGGGGGATGGGCTGAACAGGGGACTCGATGATGCCGCCCGCCGCAGCGGTTTCGGGAAAGACGGCGGCAAGGTAGGGCGCAAACCGCTCCAGCCGTGCAGCGGCGTCCTCAATGTCGGCCAAAGTCAGCGGGCAGGCGGCCACAGCTTGTGCAAAGGGCAGCTTGTCCGGGTTTACCCATGCAGTTTCCTTCAGGGCGCAGAGATCGGAGACTACGGGGTATGCCGCAATCCAATCGGCAACAGAACGCCCGGCAATGCACTTGGCAGGTGAAACCATAGCGGATCCTCCTTTATATATAAAAGTAAAAGCAGATGGCGCGCCCGGCGGTTTTTGCGGAGCGCTGCGTGTCTTGAATATAAAGGTTTTTACAGGAATTGTCAACTGGCTGCTTTTTGCGCCGGGCGGGTCAGAGCGCCACGATCTCGGTGGTCACCAGCTGCTGCTCTGCGCCGTAGTTCAGCTTCATGGCATAGTCGGTCAGGGCGCAGAATTCCTCTGCCTCCTTCCGGGTGGCAAAATAGTTCTCGGTAAGTACCTCTGAGCTGCCGCAGGCGTGGAAGATGGTCTTTACCACAAAGTTGCTTTCGTTCATAGTGTGCCTCTCTTTTCCCGTAGATGAGGGAGACGCTGCCGTCCCTCGGTGTAATTGCAGTATAACAGGGCAAATGTCCCACAGAACGGACTTTTAACGGAAGCGGGCATATTTTTACGCAAACCGGTCGAAAAGCTGTGCTGACCGCAAGAACAGGAAAAGCTTGGAAGGAGAACAGCACACTGCCCAAAAACCTTGTTAAAAAACTGGCATTTTGCCGTTTTTGTGTAAAGTATACAAGAATAAACACAAAAAAACGGCATTGTGCGTATTGCTATTTTAAAACTGATATATTAGAATATAAGCAAGAAGAGCGTGCAGGCGTACTGCGCGTGCCATAAGATAAATAACGACAGGAGGAACTTCTCTATGCCTATGAAAATGGGTTGGCGCTGGTATGGCGAGGGCAACGACCCCGTCACCCTGAGCGACATCAAGCAGATTCCCGGCGTGACCAGCATCGTCTGGGCACTGCACAACAAGATGCCCGGCGAGATCTGGGAAATCGACGAGATCCAGAAGGTTGCAGACCAGATCCACGCCTACGGCTTTGATATGGATGTTGTCGAGTCCGTCAATGTGCACGACGATATCAAGATCGGTCTGCCCACCCGCGACCAGTATATCGAGAATTACAAGCAGTGCATCCGCAACCTGTCCAAGTTCGGTGTCAAGGTCATCTGCTACAACTTCATGCCCATCTTCGACTGGACCCGCACCGACCTGTTCCATCCGGTAGGCGATGGCTCCACCGCACTGTTCTACGAGAAGGACAAGATCAAGGGCGATTACAAGGCCATGGCTGAGTACATCATGTCCTTCACCGAGAAGTACAACATGACCTTCCCCGGCTGGGAGCCGGAGCGCATGGCAAAGCTGGACGAGCTGTTCAAGGCTTACGCCCCTGTCACCAAGGAGAAGCTGTGGGAGAACCTGAAGTACTTCCTGGAAGCTCTGATGCCCACCTGCCACGAGTGCGACATCAAGATGGCCATCCACATGGACGATCCCCCTTGGGATATCTTCGGCCTGCCCCGCCTGCTGGTGGACGAGCCCAGCATCGACCGCTTCCTGAAGATGGTGGACGATCCGTACAACTGCCTGACCCTGTGCACCGGCAGCCTGAACGCAAACCCCAACAATAACTGTGCCGAGATCATCCGCAAGCACTGCGACCGCATTGCCTTCGGCCACGTCCGCAATATCCACCACTTCCCCAACGGCGACTTCTCCGAGGCTGCGCACCGCGACTGCTGCGGCGAGACCGGCATCATTGAGGTGATGCGCGCTTACCATGACTGCGGCTTTGAGGGCTACATCCGTCCTGACCACGGCCGTCAGCTGTGGGAGGAAGGCCCCGGTGTCTGCCGCCCCGGCTATGGCAAGTATGACCGCGCTCTGGGCATCCAGTATATGCTGGGTATCTGGGATCTGCTGGACCGTCTGGATGAAGAAAAGAAGGGCTGATGATTATGAAGCTGTCTGATATCAAAAACGGCAATCTGTCCGCCGAGTGGGCAGAAAAGGGCTACGAGCTGCCCAAATTCGACATCGAGGCTGTCAAGGCCAAGACCCACGCCGAGCCCACTTGGGTGCACTTCGGCGCAGGCAACATCTTCCGCGCTTTCCCCGCTGCCGTGCTGAACGATGCACTGAACAGCGGCAAGTACGACCGCGGCGTCATCGTGGCTGAAAGCTTCGACTACGAGATCATCGATAAGGCTTACCAGCCCTACGATAACCTGAGCCTGCTGGTCTGCCTGAAGTCCACCGGCGAGATCGAGAAGAAGGTCATCGCTTCCGTTACCGAGAGCCTGAAGGCTGATTACTCCTTCGGTGCCGACTGGGCACGTCTGGTGGAGATCTTCCGGAACCCCAGCCTGCAGATGATCTCCTTCACCATCACCGAGAAGGGCTACGGCGTTGCTCCCGCTGATCTGGAGCGCGGCTTGACCCCCGTGCTGGCCATGGGCAAGGTCACCGCTCTGCTGTACGAGCGCTTCAAGGCCGGCAAGCTGCCGCTGACCGTGCAGAGCATGGATAACTGCTCTCACAACGGCGATAAGGTCAAGACTGCCGTCCACGCCTACGCTGCAAAGTGGGTGGAGCAGGGTCTGGTGCCCGCTGAGTTCCTGGCCTATGTGCAGGACGAGACCAAGATCACCTTCCCCTGGAGCATGATCGACAAGATCACCCCGCGCCCGGACGCAAAGGTGCAGGAGATGCTGGCAAAGGACGGCTTTGAGGACAACTATACCATCGTGACCGAGAAGCACACCTTCACCGCTCCCTTCGTCAACGCCGAGGAGACCCAGTACCTGTGCATTGAGGATCACTACACCAACGGCCGTCCTCCACTGGAGCTGGGCGGTGTGCTGTACTGCGACCGCGAGACCGTGGACAAGATCGAGAAGATGAAGGTCTGCACCTGCCTGAACCCCCTGCACACTGCCATGTCCATCTATGGCTGCATGCTGGGCTACAACCTCATCTCTGCCGAGATGGCAGACGAGGATCTGCGCTCCTTCATCCAGAAGATCGGCTATATCGAGGCTATGCCCGTTGTGGTTGATCCCGGCGTTCTGAACCCCTACGAGTTCATCGGCGCTGTCATCAACCGCCGTCTGCCCAACCCCTTTATGCCCGATGCTCCCCAGCGTATCGCTACCGATACCTCTCAGAAGCTGGCCATCCGCTTCGGCGAGACCATCAAGGCATACGAGGAGCGCGGTCTGGACAAGTCCAACCTCGTGCTCATCCCGCTGGTGCTGGCAGGCTATGCCCGCTACCTGAAGGGCATCGACGACAACGGCCAGCCCTTCGAGATCTCTCCCGATCCGCTGCTGGCTGAGCTGCAGGCCATCGTCAACCCCTTGGAGGTCAAGGAAGGCGAGCAGGACTTCAGCTGCCTGAAGGCTCTGTACAGCCGTGCCGACGTGTTCGGCGTGGATCTGTACGCCGTCGGTCTGGGCGAAAAGATCGAGGGCATGGTCAAGGAGCTGTACGCTGGTAACGGCGCAGTGCGCAAGACCCTGCACAAGTACACCCTCGCCCGCTAAAACTTTATAACGCTATTTCCGTGACCCACGCTGCGCTTTTGCTTTGCCGCAGCGTGGGTTTTTGTTTTGTGAAAATTGTTATGTAAAAATAGAATCCCGGAGCGTCCACAGACGCTCCGGGAGTTCGAAAGAAAAATAGATTTTCCGCTGCCCTTATTTCCGGCAGTCGTGCAGGCTGGCAGCAGGCAGGGTGCTGCTCAGCAGGCTCCATGCGGCATCCATGCTCTCGTTCAGCAGATAGGCCTGATTCTTCTGGACGTAGATGTACACCGCCTCTTTGGTGCGGTAGGCGCAGTACACGGTGTTCCAGGTGTAGCGGTTGGTGGGCTCGGTCTTGTTCTGCTCACCGGCCATCCAGACCGAAAGCCCGGCGGCGTCCAGTTCCAGCCGGTAGAAGGGACGGGGCAGACCCAGCTTTTTGATCTGCTTGGAGAGGTTGGCAAAGAAGGTACCGAAGTATACGGCGGGCAGACCGATGGCTACGATGGCCAGCACGGCGGTCAGCAGCCCGGCACCCTCCCGCTTGCCGATCTGGCTCAGGCAGATGCCGGCACACACCAGCAGAATGGCGGTGAACACCGCCGGACGCTGCCAGCCCTTGTTGTGGCGCAGCAGGTCAAAAGATGCAAAATCGTGAAAGCTTTTTTCGTCCATCTGAACGGAAACGCAAATATTCTGGGTCATAAAGTTACCCTCCTTTTTGGGCATAGTACCACATTTACCGGCAAGAAGCAAGCAAAAGATGCATCGGCGGCGGTGCATCCGGCTTGCAAACCGCCCGCAAGGCGTGGTAAAATAAGATATTATCTGGGGTGTATCTGAAAAGTCGAAAATTTAGTCTATTTCTACAAGCACAGCTGGCTTTTGCGTGAATCAGCCTTGAAATCCACAAAGGATTCCTGCGGCTATTTGCCTTAAATCCCGCTTGTGCTTGCGAAATATTCGTCATTTTCTTTGTTTTCAGATACACCTTACGAAAAAGGGGGAAGCCTTGCATGGAAAAGTGCAACTGGAAGCACAGCGTTACGCTCAAGCAGCGCATGGTGCTGTGCTTGGCAGCATTTTTTGCGGCCTTTGCATTGCAGCTTGCCCTGAACGGCTATCAGGCGCGGGCGGTGCAGCAGGTGCAGGACGACCAGATGGGCAACTTTAACGCCATCAGCCGCTTTCAGGGCGGTGTGGAAAGCTCCATCAGCATTCTGGAAGCGTACCGCTGGGAGAACGGCGAGACTGAGGAAATGCTGGAAAAGCTTCAGGCAGCCTGCTCCACCAGCAACGCATGGCTGTGGCGCATCCGATCCAATATGGACGGCTTGCAGAACGTCAGCGATGAGCAGTGGGTGCTGTACGGTGCGGTGGAAACCACCTACGGCAGCTACAACACCCTGCTGGAAGAGCTGGAGAGCTATCTTTCCAGTGGGCAGGAAGCAAAGGCTTCCCAGCTGTACTACAACAAGGTTTCGGTCTGCGGCGGGTATCTGAGCCAGTACACCATGCAGCTGCTGAAAGCCTCGATTCTGGATGCCCAGACTACTTACACCGAGATCTCGGAGCTGGGCGAGCGGATCGCCCTGATGCAGACCGTGGTGGTGGCACTGTGCGTGGCGCTGGGCTGTGCCTCCGGTCTGATGGTCATGCGGCTGCTGACTCCGGTGTCTCAGATGATCGAGGCCTCCCGCGCTATCAGCCGCAGCCAGTTCGATACCCCGGACATCCCGCTGCCCAAGCAGCCGGAGATCGGCCAGCTGGCGGAGTCCTTCAACCGCATGAAGCACTCTATGGCGCAGCAGGTGAGCACCTTACAGGAGAAAAACGAGATCGAGCGGGAGTTGCATCGCCAAAAGACCGAGGCGCTGGAACTGCAGAACCGCATGGAGCGCAGTCGGTTACAGCAGCTGCGCAGCCAGATCGACCCGCATTTTTTGTTCAACACCCTGAACGTCATCCAGCAGATGGCGGGCACAGAGTCCGCCTACCGCACGCAGGCGCTCATCATGGCGCTTTCCCATCTGCTGCGTTACAGCCTGATGAGCAACGATGAGCAGGTGCCCCTCTCCCGGGAGGTGCGCGTTGTGGACGAGTACTATTCCATCTACCATGTGCGTTTTGGCGACCGGGTGCAGATGGAGTGGGCGTTCTCGGATTCGCTGGACCTGACCGAGACCATGGTGCCGTCCTTTATCTTGCAGCCTATCGTGGAAAACGCTTTCAAGCACGGCATCTGCCCCAAGGAAGAGGGCGGCGTGGTGCGCATCCGCATGGTGCCCCTGCGGGAAAAAGGCCTGCTGTGCATCCGGGTGCTGGACAACGGCGTGGGCATTGAGCCGGAGCAGCTGGAACAGCTGCGCATGGCATTGGAGGAGCCCGCACCCCGCTGGGAACATATCGGTATTTATAACGTGGCCGCCCGCCTGCGGCTGCTGGATGCCCGCTGCCGGGTGGTGGTGCGCTCCCGGCCGGGGCGGGGAACTGCGGTGATCCTGTATCTGCCGCTGGTGGAGAATGAGGAGGAATTTGAGGAATGATTCGTCTGTTGATCGCGGATGATGAGAGAATGGAGCGGGAGGCGCTGGCGGATATCGTCATGCGCCGGTTCGAGCATGAGGTGACGGTGGAGATGGCGGAAAATGGCCGCAAAGCCGCCGATACCGCCGTGCTCTGGGAAGCAGACCTGATTTTGATGGACATCGAGATGCCGGGCATGAACGGCCTGGATGCCGCCCGCGCGGTGCTGGAACAGCGCCCGGAGTGCAAGGTGATCTTTATCACGGCATACAGCCTGTTCCAGTACGCCCACGAGGCGGTGCATCTGGGTGCCTGCGACTATCTGCTGAAGCCGGTGGACCCGGACGAGACCGAGGCCGCCATCCGCCGTGCCATCCGGCAGATTGAGGCCGGGCGCCGCTTGGCCGAGCTGGCTGCGGAAGCTCCGGAACCGGAAGCCGCTTCGGAGCAGGAGACCGACCCCGCCGGGGAAGGGGAGAGCGACCGCAACGCACTGGTGATGGACCATGTGCGCAAGTATATGGAAGATAACTATATGGCCGACCTCTCGCTGGACAGCGTGAGCGAAATTTTGCACATCAGCCCGGCGTACCTTTCGGCACAGTTCAAGAAGTACCAGAAGATGAACTTTCTGGACTGCCTGACCGAGCTGCGCATCAACGCCGCCAAGGAGCTGCTGGCCGACCCCTTCCGCTCCGCAGCGGAGGTGGCCTCTATGGTGGGCTACGAGGACGCCAGCTACTTTGCCCGCGCCTTTAAAAAGCGCACCGGCATGACCCCCACCCAGTACCGGAAGGAAGCGGCAAAGGCAGCCCGGGAGGCGCGGCTGTGCCCCGCCGTCAGCTGCTGCGTCTGCTTGCGGCAGCTCCGGCGCTGGCAGTTACAGGCTGTACGGCGCAGTCTGCTTCTTCGCAGCAGGAGAAGCCGCTCATCCTGCGCTATGCGGAGAACCAGCCGGAGGACTACCCCACCAGCAAGGCGGCAAAGGCCTTTGCCGAGCTTGTGGCGCAGCGCACGGGCGGCCGGGTGAAGGTGCTGGTTTACAGCGGGGCGGAACTGGGCGCAGAGCAGAGCGTCATCCAGCAGATGCAGTTCGGCGGGGTGGATTTTTCCCGCGTGTCCCTGAGCCAGCTGGCAGAGTACGAGACGGAGCTCAGCGTGTTGCAGCTGCCTTACCTGTACAGCGATGCCCAGCAGATGTGGCGGGTGCTGGACGGCAGCATCGGCGATGAGTTTCTGGCCATACTGGATGGGATGGACTTAGTAGGGCTTTCGTGGTTCGACGCCGGTGTACGCAGCTTCTACACCCGGGAAAAGGTGACCGGGCTGGATGATTTGCAGGGGCTGACCATCCGGGTGCAGGAGTCGGACATGATGAGCGACATGATCACCGCGTTGGGCGCAAAGCCGGCGCAGGTGGTGTACAGCAAGGTGTATGCCGCCCTGCATAATGCCGAGATCGACGGGGCAGAGAACAACTGGCCCAGCTACGAAGTGATGGGACACTACGAGGTGGCACCCTTTTTCCTGAAGGACGAGCACACCCGGGTGCCGGAGGTGCAGCTGGCCAGCCCGGCGGTGATGGAAAAGCTTGCCGCGCTGGACGAGAGCTTCCCGGAGGTGATCCGTGCCTGCGCCCGGGAGAGCGCACAGACAGAGCGGGAGCTTTGGGCACGGCGGGAGGCGAACGCAGAGCAGAATATGCGCAAGCGGGGCATCTGCGTCACCGAACTGGACGAGGCCGAAAAAGCCCGCTTCCGCGCAGCGGTGCAGCCCATGTACGACCGGTTCCACAGCCATGCAGACCTGATCCAGCGGATCCGGGAGAGCTGAAGAACAGAATATACGAAATAGCTCGTCTCTATGTGATATATCAGTTTAGAGACGAGTTTTTTTGCGAACATTTTTCGGCATAATCGACAATGTCCCCCAAGTACGCTTGTTGAATATGCACAGCCGCATTTTCACTTTTTTGTAAAAAACAGGACATTTTATCAATCCCCTTGCTGGCTAAATTTTTTTGCACTACAATGAAGTCACCAAGCAATCGTGCCATACAAAAACGCCTGAAATGTACCCCATCGGGATTCAGATCGTGCAAAGCAAAAAAGGAGGAAATTTGGTTATGTTTTCCAAAAAGATCTCGCGCCGCAGCTTTCTGAAGGTCAGTGCTGTGACCACCGCCATGGCCGCCATGGGCCTGCCTGCCTTTGCCGCAGAGGATACGGCAGAGGAAAACTGCTTCCAGACCCTGAACATCCCCCGGGCCACCGGCAGCACCGTGGACAAAAGCGTCCTGCTGAACGAGAGCCGCCTGTACCTCATCACGGATTTTGGGGCTGTTTCGGAGGGAGACCCCGTCCAGAACACTAAAGCCATCAACGCCGCCATCTAGGCTGCCAGTGAGGCCGGCGGCGGCACCGTGGTGGTGCCGGCAGGTGACTTTAAGAGCTACACCATCCGTCTCCAGAGCGGCGTCAACCTCCGCATCGACGCCAACGGCATCATCCGGGCTGCCCGGGCAGACCTGTACGACTGGTATGGCAACCAGACCATGGTAGGCGAGGGCGGAAACTACGATGAGCCGGAAGTGAACCTCTACGCCGGTCTCCAGGACCACGGCCACACCTACTTTGCCAACAGCCTGTTCTACGCCGCCGACAAGCACGACATCATGATCTACGGCGAGGGCCTCATCGACGGCAGCTACATGGACGACACCGGCACCCTCATCAATGTGCTGTCCGGCAACGACCCCTCCAACCCCAAAAACCGCACCGACCGGGGCTACAGCTCCACCTGGTACGGCAACAAGGCCATTGCACTGGTGCGCTGCGAGAATGTGGTGCTGGACGGCATCCGCATCCTGAACGGCGGCCACTTTGCCATCATCGCTGAGGGCACCCGGAACATGACTGTCAACGACCTGATCGTGGACACCAACCGGGACGCCTATAACATCGATTGCACCCAGGACGTTACCGTCCGCAACAGCCACTTCAACTCCCTCACGGACGACGCCATCGTCATGAAGGCCTCCTACGGTGCCGGCGTGTTCATGCCCACCCAGAACGTTCTGATCGAGGACTGTGTGGTCAGCGGCTACGATGCCGGTTCTGTGATCACCGGAGCCTGCACCACCGATAAGATCGTGGCCACCGACGCCTGCGGCCCCACCGCCCGTGTCAAGTTTGGCACTGAGTCCCCCTGCGGCTACCACACCGTCACCATCACCCGGGTGCGGTTCGAGCGTTCCCGTGGCTTCTGCATGGAGGCCGTGGACGGCAGCTCCCTCACCAACATCGTGATGACCGACTGCACCATGGACACCGTCTCCTCCTCCCCCATCTTTATCCGGGTAGGCGATCGTGCCCGGTACCCTGTCACCGGCCACACCACTGAGCAGGCCATCAACGCCGCCAACGATGTGCGTCTGGACAATTCCGGCTGGGTGCTGCCCAACCGTGCCGAGTATCAGCTGTACCCCGTGGCCCGCTACAGCCCCTCCTATAATAAGAGCAAGACCGTCTCCATCGACGGCGTTTCCTCCTTTAAGGTGGTAGACCCTGCCAACCCCACTCGCATCAACAACGCCAACCTGGCAGAGATCGACGGCAAGCTGTACCTCTACCGCTGGGATGACGCCCAGCACCAGTATGTGCCGGATATGACCCGGGAGATCAGCCGGAAGGACGCTGTCTACTACGCCAACGCTACCGCTGCCAAGGACCTGGCCAGCGTCAGCAACGTGGAGATCAGCAACATCCGCATCACCAACGTAGATCCCCGGTACCCCATCCTGCTGGAGGGCCTGGTGGACAGCAAGGTGAAGAACGTGATCCTGCGGAACATCTCGGTGCAGTACCGGGGCGGCCTGTCCCTCCAGGAGGCTGTGGAGCAGCGGCAGCTGGGCACCTACTGGGTCTACTCCCAGAGCGGCTCTGCCCCCACTGTGCAGAAGCTGCCCTGGCTGGTGAACACCTTCTTCAGCAAGTGCGAGGGCCTGCTGCCCCGTGTGGCCTGGAAGAACGGCACCTGGGTAGACGACCCCTACAATGTGCCGGAGATGGTAGCCGAGTACCCGGAGCCCTCCATCCTGGGCATCCTGCCGGCCTACGGCATCTACGCCCGTCATATAGAGGGTCTGGTGCTGCAGAATGTGGCCCTGAACTATGTGATCCAGGATAAGCGTCCGGCCATCGTGCTGGATGACGTTTCCAACGCTGACCTGCGTACCGTGGCCGCCAAGACTGCCCTGGGCGTCAAGACGGTAGTCACCGTGACCAACCACTACAAGCGCCATGTGGGCAACGAGTATGTGCCTGAGGAGCCCTATTTCACCACCACCTGCGAGAACCTGAAGCTGGGCCTGCTGAGCCGTGAACAGGTCACCGTGGATACCCCGGCCCCCGGCACCCCGGCAGACAGCCTCTATGGCGACATCCGCCTGCCCATCCCGGAAAACGGCTATCAGTTCGCCATTCCGACCCAGGAGTACCCCCTGCCTCTGACGGTGCACCGCCCCTACTTCAGCCACATCGGAGACCAGACCGTCCAACTGGGCCAGACCCTGACCCTGACGGTCTCGGGCCGGAACCCGGCCAACGGCGTCCGCACCACCCAGCCCCAGCCTGCTGCCGTCATCGAGGCTCTGGACGGCGGCCTGACCTACGGCACCGCCGGCCTGCTGCCTCTGGGCGCATCCTTTGACGCCGGTTCTCACACCCTCACCTTTACCCCCAAGGCCAAGGGCACCTACAAGGTCACCTTTACCTTGGACGACGGTGTCATCCCCGTAAGCAAGACCGTTAAGATCACCGTGGCGTGATCCTGTCGGTTTTCTGCCTGCTCATAGGCCCCGGCTGGTCTGCCCCACAGCGGACCGGCCGGGGCCAGAGCAGTTTCGGAGCCACTTGGACCGCAAGTTGTATCCATCTGTACGTTAGTGTTGCACAAATAAAACGGAAAATGGTTGTGCAAAATAGCAAAAACAATCTTGACATTCTTTCGAAAAACAGGACATTTTTCGAAAGCTCTTGTTTCATTTCGGAAAATTTGCTAAAGTGTGTACAGCCAATGAACGAAAGCTCCGGCACCTGTGCGCCCGGAGGATTTCACAATTATTTAAGGAGGACGATTCCTATGAAAATGATCTCTCGTCGTAGCTTTATGGCCGTTGCCGGTGCAGCTACCGCTGCTGTTGCTCTGACCGCCTGCGGTGGTTCCAAGAGCGGCTCCACTTCTACCGCTGCTTCCACCTCTACCGCAGCTTCTTCTGCTGCTGCCGGTGATGCAGCTGCTGCTGCCAACGATCCCAAGGTGACTCTGGTCTACGCCGAGGTCAACCCGCTGGATACCATCGTTGGTCAGACCGGTTCTCACTTCAAGGAGAAGGTCGAGGAGCTGAGCGGCGGTTCTGTGGTCGTCGATGTGCAGGCTTCCGGTGTTCTGGGCTCTGAGAACGACGTTCTGGACGCTATTCTGGGCGGCTCTACTTCCATCGATATCAGCCGTATTTCTGCTTTCGCTCTGACCAGCTACGGCTGCAACAAGTCTAAGCTGCTGTCCATCCCCTTCACCTTCAACAACCGCGCTCACTTCTGGAACTTCGCCAACAGCGATCTGGCTCCTGAGTTCCTGAACGAGCCCCAGGAGCTGGGCCTGCCCGTTCGCGGCCTGTTCTACGGCGAGGAGGGCTTCCGTCACTTCTTCACCGTCAAGCCCGTTGCAACCATCGATGATCTGAAGGGTATGAAGCTGCGTGTGTCCAACGACCCCGTTATGAACGGCATGGTCGAGGGTCTGGGCGCTAACCCCACCGTCGTTGCTTTCGGCGAGCTGTACAGCGCACTGCAGACCGGCGTTGTGGATGGCGCTGAGCAGCCCATCGCAAACTACAAGTCCAATGCCTTCCCCGAGGTTGCTAACAACCTGATCTTGGACGGCCACACTCTGGGCGCTGTGCAGGCTGTTATCACCGACAACGCATGGGGCAAGCTGACCGCTAACCAGCAGGCTGCCGTTATGGCTGCTGCTGCCGACACCCAGAAGTTCAACGCTGATCTGTCTGAGACCGCTGAGAACAAGGTTCTGGAAGAGCTGCGCTCCTCCGGCTGCAACGTTGTGGATGTGGACGACAAGACTCCTTGGCAGGAAGCTTGCGCCAAGGTCATCAAGGACAACACCTCTGATCAGGCTGAGCTGTACCAGAAGCTGCTGGACATGAAGGCATAATCTGGCTTTCCATCCAATCTAAGTAGTACATTGCCCGGCGGGGGCCCACGGGAATACGCCCGCAGGCTTCGCCGGGGTTTTATATGGAGGAATTTCTATGCCGAAAATCTTTACCACTCTGGATAAGATCAGACCGGCGTACGACTTTACCTACAAGGTGGTTCTGTTCATCTGCAAGATCCTGCTGATCGCAGATATCCTCATTACCACGATGTCGGTCATTGGCCGTTACGTCCCCTTTATTCCGGACCCCTCCTGGTCTGAGGAGGTCGTTCTGACCTGCATGAGCTACATGGCTGTGCTGAGCGCTGCGCTGGCCATCCGCCGCGGCGCACACATCCGCATGACTGCCTTTGATATGTACCTGCCCAAGAAAGTGGTCAAGGCGCTGGACATCCTGTCTGACGTGGCCGTGATGATCCTTGGTGTGGTCATGATGGCAGTCGGCTGGAACTACGCCACCACGCTGGGCGGCCGTGGCTTCTATGTTTCCATGCCTTGGCTGAGCCGCTTCTGGATGTACTTCCCGGTGCCGCTGGCCGGTGTTGCCATGATCATCTTTGAGATCGAGTCTCTGTATAACCATATCAAGAGCTTTTTTGTAAAGGAGGAAATGTAATATGACAGTTCAGACACTGGCAATCATTGTCCTTCTTGTCAGCTTCTTTGTTATGATTTTCCTGCGCTTCCCCATTGCATACGCCGTTGGTCTGTCCAGCGTGCTGTGCATGCTGGTGCAGGGTCAGGCACTGACCGACGTCTGCCGCCTGATGGTCAAGGGCATCTCCTCCTTTAGCCTGATGGCTGTGCCGTTCTTTATCACCATGGGCGTGCTCATGGGCTCCGGCGGCATTTCTGAAAAGCTGATCGCACTGGCTGACGCCTGCGTGGGCTGGATGCGCGGCGGTATGGCCATGGTCAACATCGTGGCTTCCTACTTCTTCGGCGGCATTTCCGGTTCCGCTTCCGCCGATACCGCTTCCATCGGCTCTATCATGATCCCCATGATGGTGGATCAGGGCTACGGTGCAGACTTCTCCACCGCTGTTACCATCACCTCCTCCTGCGAGGGTCTGCTGGTTCCCCCCAGCCATAACATGGTCATCTACGCTACCACCGCCGGTGGTATCTCCGTGGGCAGCCTGTTCCTGGCCGGTTACCTGCCCGGCGCTCTGCTGGCTATCGTGCTGATGATCGGCTCCTACATCATCTCGGTCAAGCGCAACTACCCCAAGGGTGATCCCTTCAGCATCAAGGCTTTTGTCAAGCAGCTGGGCACTTCCATCTGGGCACTGGCCGCTGTCATCATCGTGGTGTTCGGCGTTGTCGGCGGTGTGTTTACCGCTACCGAGTCCGCTGCTATCGCCGTTATCTACTCTCTGCTCGTTTCCGTGTTCGTCTATAAGGGTCTGGACTGGAAGGGCGTGTGGCACGCTCTGGACGAGTGCGTCAACACCCTGTCCATCGTGCTGATCTTGATCGCTACCTCTGCAGTGTTCGGCAACTGCCTGACCATGCTGCATGTGCCTGATCTGGCAGCAACCGCCATCACCGACCTCACCGATAACCCCTACATCATTGCACTGCTCATCGACCTGATCCTGCTGGTGCTGGGCATGATCATGGATATGGCTCCCATCATCCTGATCGCTACCCCCATCCTGCTGCCCATCGCCACCTCCATCGGCATCGATCCCATCCAGTTCGGTATCATCGTGGTTCTGAACTGCGGCATCGGTCTGCTGACTCCTCCCGTTGGCTCCGTTCTGTTCATCGGCTCTGCCGTTGCAAAGCGTCCCATGGAGAAGGTAGTCAAGGCAACCCTGCCGTTCTACCTGTGCATGTTCATTGCACTGCTGCTGCTGACCTACATCCCCGACATCAGCCTTGCTATCCCCAAGCTGCTGGGCGGCTATGTAAGTCCCATTGCAAACCCGCTGGGCCCTGTGTTCATCCACTAAGCGCAGCATAAGGGAAACCCCTTGCATCTATAAGACCGGAGCCTGTCAGCCCTTTGGGCTGCGGGCCCCGGTCTTTTTTGCTTTTGCACCAAAATGCGGACAGCTTGCACGGCGGGGAACACTATGATACAATAAAGTGTATAGAAGCTTGGAAGGGGAGAGAACACTATGGAGCAAAAACGCCTGTGTCCGTTCTGCATGGGGGAACTGCCGCCTGCGGCGACCGTCTGTCCCCATTGCGGGAAGATCTTAGAGGGATGCAACCCGGCGGGCTGCCTGCCGGTGGGCACGGTGCTGGCCGGGCGCTACACCGTGGGCGAGATGCGCAGCCTGGACGGCGAGGGTGTGCTGTACAGCGGCGTGGAGAATCTGGGCGCTTTCCGGGTGACCATCAAGGAGTACCTGCCCGTCACCCTTTCTGCGGAGCGCGGGGCGGACTGCATCCTGCGCCCCAAGCAGGGCAGCGAAGTGCTGTTCAAGACCACCCGCATGGACTTTGCAGACCTGTACCGCGCCGTCCAGCGCATTACCCCCGCCAGCGGTCTGGAGGCTGTGCTGGATGTGGTGGAAGCCAACAACACCGTGTATGCGGTGCTGGAAAACTTAGGCGGCACCCCGCTGGAGCAATGGCTGGAAAATCGTCCCGCTCCGGTGCAGGCAGAGGAGGCCTGCGCCATGCTGCGCCCGGTGTTTGAGGGCGTGGCGGCCATGCACAAGGTGGGGCTGGTGCATCGCGGCATCTGCCCGGAGAATATCCGGGTGATGGCGGATGGCCGCTGTCGTCTGGCCGGGTACGCCACCGTGGGTTTGCGCACCGCAGGCAGCGGTCTGCACGAGCAGCTGTACGAGGGTTACTCCGCGCCGGAGCAGTACACCACCGCCGAGTTTGAGGGGCGCTACACCGACGAATACAGCCTTGCCGCCGTCTTTTACCGCATGGTGTGCGGGCAGGCACCCATGCCCGCTGCCCAGCGTGTGGTGTCGGACTCTAACCCTCGGGCACGCACCGTAGAGCCTGCCGTACCGGCCTATGTTTCCGATGTATTGCAGCTGGGGCTGCGGCTCAAGGTCATGGAGCGCATCCAGACCGTGCCGCAGCTGTATCAGGCGCTTTCTTCCAAGGAATATACCGCCGAGCTGACCCGCACCATGAAGCCGGAGACCCCGATGCATCCGGCGCGGACAGAGCAGAGCGGGCAGGGCAGGGAACACCTGCTCAGTTTGAAAGGGCTGCTGGCGGGCATTCTGATCCTGCTTTCCGTTTTGATCTTGCTCACCCTGTGGGGCATCGTGAGCAGCAAGGAGGAACAAACTCCCTCTTCGGAGCCGAGCTCGGAAGCTGCCAGCAGCGAGGAAATGAAGCCCCAGAACCTTGTGCCCAACTTTGTGGGCATCGATTACGAGCAGATCAAGAATAACCGCGAGTACACCAGTATGTACCTGTTCCGGGCGGTGCTGGAGTACAGCGATACCGTGCCTTCCGGGCAGATCATCCGGCAGGAGCCGGAGGCCGGCGAGGTGATGGAGAACGGCGAGGTGATCCAGATCGTGGTCAGTCAGGGCCCGGAGAAGGTGGAGATGCCCAAGATCGTCGGTGCATCGCAGGATAAGGCTATTGAGATCCTGAGCAGCCGGGGGCTTGTGGCCAGCTGCTTTATGGTGGTGAATGATGGCTCCTACGCCACGGGCTGTGTGGTCTCTGCCAGCGAGGAAGAGGGCGCTATGGTCACGGTGGGTACGGTGATCACCGTGTATATCGCCGCAGACCCCAGTGTGCAGATCACTGCCACCCCGGAGGAGCCTGCCGCTACCGAGCCTACCACCCCGGAAACGCCCCCGGAGGGCAGCACAGAGCCGGAATACGATACCAATTAAACAGCATACAACAAAAGCAGAAGCGGGAGCCTTGAACGGGCTCCCGCTTCTGCTTGTTTAGGATAGGAAAGAGAATGGCAAATTAAAGGTTCGAGTAGCCCATCAGGCAGCGGTCCACCTCGGCGGCGCAATCGCGGCCCTCGCGCAGACCCCACACCACAAGGCTCTGGCCGCGGCGCATATCGCCACAGACGAAAACCTTGTCCACGTTGGTCTTAAAGCTGTGGTCGGCTACATTGCCCCGGGCGGTCAGCTCCACCCCAAAGGCATCGGCTGTGTAGTTTTCGCAGCCGGTAAAGCCTGCGGCGATAAGCGCCAGCTGGCAGTCGTAGGTAAATTCCTTGCCGGTGGGCACCATGCTGGTGCGGCCGGTCTCGGGGTCGCGCTCCGGCTTCAGGCAGCTGATGACGGCACCGGTCAGGTTGCCGGCCTCGTCCTTCAAAAACTCCTTGACGGTGGTCTGGTACACGCGCGGGTCCTTGCCGAACTTGGCAATGCACTCGGTCTGGCCGTAGTCCACCTTCAGCACCCAGGGCCACTCCGGCCACGGGTTTGCGGCGGTGCGCTCGACAGGGGGCTGCGGCATCATTTCCAGTGCCATCAGGTCGGTGCAGCCCTGCCGCAGAGCAGTGCCCTGACAGTCGTTGCCGGTGTCGCCGCCGCCAATGACCAGCACGTTTTTACCGGCTGCATTGATGGCCTTGCCGTCCGCAAAACCCGAGTCCAGCAGGCTCTTGGTCACGCTGGTCAGGTAGTCCACGGCAAAGTGCACACCCTTGGCGTCCCGGCCGGGCACGTTCAGATCGCGGGGCTTTTTTGCGCCGCAGCACAGCACCACGGCATCAAAATCTGCCAGCAGCTGCTCGGCGGGCACGGCACCGCCCACATCCATGCCGGTGCGGAACACAACACCCTCGGCCTGCATCAGCTTGACCCGGCGCTCGATGACCGCCTTATCCAGCTTCATGTTGGGGATGCCGTACATCAGCAGACCGCCCACACGGTCGGCGCGCTCAAACACCGTAACGGCGTGGCCGCGCTTGTTCAGGTACTCTGCCACCGAAAGCCCCGCAGGGCCGCTGCCCACCACGGCAACGCTCTTGCCGGTGCGGGTCGGCGGCGGGGTGGCGGTCAGCCAGTTCTTGGCGTAGGCCGTCTCGATGATGGCGTGCTCGTTTTCGCGCACGGTGACGCTGCTGCCGGTCACATCCCCGCAGGTGCAGGCGGCCTCACACAGGGCGGGGCACACCCGGCTGGTAAACTCCGGGAAGCGGTTGGTGGCCATCAGGCGGTGGAGCGCAAGCTCCCACTTGCCGTGGTACACCAGATCGTTCCACTCCGGGATGAGATTGTTCAGCGGACAGCCGGAGGCCATGCCGCCGATCATCATGCCCGCCTGACAGAAGGGCACGCCGCAGTCCATGCAGCGGGCGGCCTGCGTCTGCTGCTGCTCCCGCGAGAGCCAGATGTGGAACTCGTTAAAATTTTCAAGGCGCTCCAGCGGCGCAACGTCCGTGCTGGTCTTGCGCGCATAATCCATAAATCCTGTTGTCTTACCCATGCTGCTGCCCCTCCTTACTTATGCTTCTGCACTGCATAGAATGCTTCGATCTGTGCCTGCTCGCCGTCCAGACCACGCTCCTCTACCGAGGCGATGACCCGCAGCATGCGGTCGTAATCGTAAGGCAGCACCTTTTTGAATTTGGGCAGGAACGCACTGAAATTATCCAAAATTTCCTTGCCGCGCGGAGAGCCGGTGGCCTCCACATGGGCGCGGATCAGCTCCTTCAGGGTGGCAACATCGTACTTGTGCTCCACCGGCTCAAGGCTGACGGTCTCCTTGTTCACCCGCTGGTAGAAGTCCCAGTTTTCGTCCAGCACATAGGCAATGCCGCCGGTCATACCGGCTGCAAAGTTCTTGCCGGTCTGTCCCAGCACCACCACGGTGCCGCCGGTCATGTACTCGCAGCCGTGGTCGCCCACGCCCTCCACAACGGCGGTCGCGCCGCTGTTGCGCACACAGAAGCGCTCACCGGCCACGCCGGAGATGAACGCCTTGCCGCTGGTAGCGCCGTACAGCGCCACGTTGCCGGTGATGATGTTCTCCTCGGGCTTGAAGTCGATGCCCTGCGGCGGGCGCACCACGATCTTGCCGCCGGAAAGGCCCTTGCCCATGTAGTCGTTGCAGTCACCCACCAGCTCCAGCGTCAGGCCATTGGGGATAAAGGCACCAAAGCTCTGGCCGCCTGCACCGTTGCAGTGCACGGTGTACACATCGTCCGGCAGGTCGTTGCCGTATTTACGGGTGATCTCGCTGCCAAAGATGGCACCAAAGGCGCGATCCACATTGGAAACATTCAGGCTGACGCTCTGGGGAGCCTTGCTGCCCAGCTTGAACTTCTTCATCAGCACCTTCATGTCCAGCGTGTTTTCCAGATGGAAGTCGTAGCTGTCCTCCTTGATAAAGTGGACGTTGCTGTTTGCAATGGCGGGGTTGTGCAGGATGCAGTCCAGATCCAGCTTTGCGGCGCGGCTGCCCGGGGCGGCGGGCTTGACCCGCAGCAGGTCGGTGCGGCCCACCAGTTCGTCCACGGTGCGCACGCCCAGCTTTGCCATGTACTCCCGCAGCTCCTCTGCCACAAAGGTGAGGTAGTTGATGATGTACTCCGGCTTGCCCTTGAAGTTCTTGCGCAGCTCGGGGTTCTGGGTGCAGATGCCCATGGGGCAGGTGTCCAGATTGCACACACGCATCATCACACAGCCCTCGGCCATCAGCAGGGTAGTGCCGAAGCCGAACTCCTCTGCGCCCAGCATACAGCTGATGGCCACATCCCGGCCGGACAGCAGCTTGGAGTCGCTCTCAATGCGCACGCGGGTGCGCAGACCGTTCAGGATCAGGGTCTGGTGGGTCTCGGCGATGCCCAGCTCCCAAGGCAGACCTGCGTGCTTGATGGAGGTACGGGGTGCAGCACCGGTGCCGCCGTCATAGCCGGACACCAGAATGACCTGTGCGCCGCCCTTGGCAACACCGGCGGCAATGGTGCCGACACCGGCCTCGCTGACCAGCTTGACGTTGATGTTGGCATTGCGGTTGGCGTTTTTCAGATCGTAGATCAGCTCTGCCAGATCCTCGATGGAGTAGATATCGTGGTGGGGCGGGGGAGAGATCAGGCCCACGCCGGTGGTGCTGTGGCGGGTCTTGGCGATCCACGGATACACCTTGGCACCGGGCAGATTGCCGCCCTCACCGGGCTTTGCGCCCTGTGCCAGCTTGATCTGGATCTCCTCGGCGCTGACCAGATACTTGCTGGTCACGCCAAAGCGGGCAGAGGCCACCTGCTTGATCTTGGAATTGCTCTCGCTGTGGTAACGCTCTTCGGGCTCGCCGCCCTCGCCGGTATTGCTGCGGCAGCCCAGACGGTTCAGGGCAATGGCAATGGTCTCGTGTGCCTCACTGCTCAGTGCGCCGTAGCTCATGGCAGCGCCCTTGAACCGCTTGACGATGCTGGAGACCGGCTCTACCTCCTCCAGCGGGATGCCGCCGTCTGCGGCGTAGTTGAAGTCCAGCAGACTGCGCAGATGCACACCCTCGGCACCCATGTTGTCCACCGTCTGGGTAAACTGCTTGAAGGTGTCGTAATCGCCGGTGCGGCAGGCTTTCTGGAACAGGTGGATGGTCTGGGGGTTGAACAGGTGTTCTTCCTTGCCGCTGCGGAACTTGTGGGCACCGCTGTCGGCCAGCTCCATGTTGATATCCAGCCCCAGCGGGTCAAAGGCGGCGTTGTGCAGCGCCTCCACATCGGCCTGAATGTCTGCCATGCTGATGCCGCCCACGCGGCTCACCGTGCCGGTAAAGTATTTATCAATGACCTCCTTCGAGATGCCCACAGCCTCAAAGATCTGGCTGCTCTGGTAGCTCTGGATGGTGGAAATGCCCATCTTGGAGGCGATCTTCACGATGCCGTTGAGGATGGCGTTGTCGTAGTCCTGCACAGCGGCGTAATAGTCCTTGTCCAGCAGACCCTCGTCGATCAGCTGCCCGATGGTCTCGTGTGCCAGATAGGGGTTGATGGCGCAGGCACCGTAGCCCAGCAGGGTGGCAAAGTGGTGCACCTCCCGGGGCTCGGCGCTTTCCAAAATCAGCGCCAGTGCGGTGCTCTTTTTGGTGCGGATGAGGTACTGGGACACTGCCGAAACAGCCAGCAGGCTGGGGATGGTCACATGGTATTCATCCACGTCCCGGTCGGACAGGATGATGATGTTCGCACCCTCCTTGTAGGCGCGATCCACTTCCAGAAATACCCGGTCGATGGCCTTTTCCAGACTGGTGTTCTTGTAGTAGTTGATGGACACCGTAGCCACCTTGAAGCCCGGCACGTTCATGTACTTGATCTTCAACAGGTCGGTGTTGGTCAGGATGGGGTTGTGCACCTTGAGCACCTTGCAGTTCTCCGGCTTATCCTCCAGCAGGTTGCCGTGGGCACCGATGTAAACGCTGGTGGAGGTGACCACCTTCTCCCGGATGGCATCGATGGGCGGGTTCGTCACCTGTGCGAACCGCTGCTTGAAGTAGTTGAACAGCGGGGGATGCTGGCTGCTGAGCACAGCCAGCGGGGTGTCGGTACCCATTGCACCGGAGGGCTCTGCGCCCGCCCGCGCCATGGCAAGGATCATGGTGTTCACGTCCTCGTACTTGTAGCCGAACACCTTCTGCAGCCGGGTCAGCTGCTCGCCGGTGTAGCTTTCCACCTTCACGTTGGGGATCTTCAGCCCGCTCAACTGCACCAGATTGCGGTCGATCCACTCGCCGTAGGGCTCGCGACTGGCGTAAAGCTCCTTCAGCTTTTCATCGTCCACCACTTCGCCCTTGACGGTATCTACCAGCAGCATCTTGCCGGGACGCAGGCGCTCTTTGACCAGAATGTTCTCCGGGTCGCATTCCAGCACACCCACCTCAGAGGACAGGATCATGCGGCCGTCCTTGGTGATGTAGTAGCGACTGGGGCGCAGACCGTTGCGGTCCAGCACCGCGCCCATCACGTCGCCGTCCGAGAACAGGATGGCGGCGGGGCCGTCCCACGGCTCCAGCATGGTGGCGTAGTACTGGTAGAAATCCCGCTTTTTCTGGCTGATATTCTTGTTATTCTCCCACGGCTCGGGGATGGTGATCATCACAGCCAGCGGCAGGTCCATGCCGTTCATCACCATAAACTCCAGAGTGTTATCCAGCATGGCGGAGTCCGAACCGGAGGTGTTGATGATGGGCAGGATCTTGTTCATATCGTCCTGCAGAATGGGGCTGGAGATGCTCTCCTCACGCGCCAGCATGGCGTCGGTGTTGCCCTTGATGGTGTTGATCTCGCCGTTGTGCAGGATGAAGCGGTTGGGGTGTGCACGCATCCAGCTGGGGTTGGTGTTGGTAGAAAAGCGGCTGTGCACCATGCCGATGGCGGATTCATAATCCGGGTCCTGTAAGTCGGCGTAGAAGCGGCGCAGGTCGTGCACGAGGAACATGCCCTTATACACGATGGTGCGGCTGGACAGGCTGGGCACATAGGTGCCGTTGCTGGCCTGCTCGAACACGCGGCGCACGATGTACAGGCGGCGGTCAAACTCAATGCCCTTGCTTACCTTGGCGGGCTTTTTGATGAAGCACTGCCAGATGGCGGGCATACAGTCCCGCGCCTTCTGCCCCACGGCATCAGGGTCTACGGGCACTTCGCGCCATGCCAGAAACTCCAGCCCCTCCTTGCGGGTGACCACCTCGAACAGCTTCATGGCCTGTGCCCGCAGGTGCTCGTTCTGGGGGAAGAAGAACATACCCACGCCGTACTCCCGCTCATTGCCCAGCCGAATGTTCAGCTCCTCGGCAACCTTGGAGAAGAACTTGTGGCTGATCTGCAGCAGGATGCCCACGCCGTCGCCAGTCTTGCCCTCGGCGTCCTTACCGGCGCGGTGCTCCAGCCGCTCCACGATGGACAGTGAATCGTCCACCGTCTGGTGGCTTTTACGTCCCTTGATGTCCACCACAGCGCCGATGCCGCAGGCATCGTGCTCGAACTGTGGGTCGTACAGACCAAGGGTGGTTTTCTGCTCTGTAAAGTTTTCCATAGTCTTTCCCATCCTTTTTACTTGTTTGCTTACCGGGGGCTGCGGCACCCTCCGCAGCTTTTTATCCCCTGCAAAAAGAAAAAAGCGCCCCGCAAGGGCATAAGATGCCCCTGCGGAACGCCTTTGTTCCGATACCTGATATTATACAGATTCCTGAAAAATCTTCAAGTGACAGCTGCACCAAATATGCTACACACATTGCGCCGCTTCTTGTGCGAAACGCCGCGAGCCCCCGCAGCTGTGCGCGGTATACAAGCCAAACCGCCGCACCCGGCGTTGTGCACGCGGGTACGGCGGTTTGGAGGAATTTGCCCTGAGTGATGCGGAACACTCAGGACTCAGGAATGCTTTGATTTGCGGGTGAAGAACCATCCGCAGGCCAGCAGCAGGGAGCCCAGGCTTGCCAGCACACCGGCCATCCAGCCGGTGGTGCCGGTCTGGGGCAGGGTGGGCACTGCCGGGGCAGCGGGCTGTGCGGCGGCGGGAGCTTCCGTGTGGGGAGCCTGAGCCGGGGCGTCGGATGCGGCGGCAGCTTCGGTGCCGTTGGTGTCGTCAGAGTCAGCCGGGGCTTCCGGGGCGGAGGCGTCTGCGTCGGGGTCCGGTGCCAGAGAGATCTCTTCCACCGGCAGAACCGCCAATTCTGAGTTGCGGGTTTGTTGTAAAATAACCAAACGAAACCTCACCCGCCCAGAATGGCCTGCAGGTCGGCTTCCGGGGTGGCAATGGGCTTGAGGCCGTACCGTTCCTGCAGGGTGCGCACCACCCCCGGCGAGAGGAACGGGGGCAGGGTAGGCCCCAGCCGGATGTTCCGGATGCCCAGCGCCAGCAGCGCGATGAGGATGCACACGGCCTTCTGCTCAAACCAGCACAGCACCAGCGAGAGGGGCAGGTCGTTGACGCCGCAGCCAAAGGCGTCGGCCAGCGCCAATGCGATGCGGATGGCGCTGTAGGCGTCATTGCACTGGCCCACGTCCAGGATGCGGGGCAGGCCGGTGCCCGGCACGGTGCCAAGGGGCAGGTCGTTCAGGCGGAACTTGCCGCAGGCCAGGGTCAGCAGGATGGTGTCGGGCGGGGTAAGGCGGGCAAACTCGGTGTAGTAGCGGCGGCTGGGCCGGGTACCGTCGCAGCCGCCCACCAGAAAGAAGTGCCGCAGCTTACCGTCCCGCACCGCCTGCACGATCTCGTCCGCGTGCTGCAGCACGGCGGTGCGGGCAAAACCGGTGGTCACCGTGGAGCCGCCGTTCAGGCCGGGTAGCAGGGTGTCCTGCGCGTAGCCGCCCAGCTCCAGCGCCTTTTCGATCACCGGGGAAAAGTCGCGCCCTTCGTCGATGTGGGGCACGCCGGGGTAAGCCACCACCGAGGTGGTGAACACCCGGTCGGCGTAGCTGGCGCGCAGGGGCATGATGCAGTTGGTGGTGAACAGGATGGGCGCGGGGATGTCCTCGAACTCCCGCTGCTGGTTCTGCCATGCGGTGCCAAAGTTGCCCTTGAGGTGGGGGTAGCGGCGCTTCAGCTCCGGGTAGCCGTGGGCGGGCAGCATCTCCGAGTGGGTGTAGACGTTGACGCCCCGGCCTGCAGTCTGTTCCAGCAGCTGCTGTGCGTCGTAGAGGTCGTGGCCGGAAATCACGATGAACGGCCCCTTTTCAATGGTCAGGGGCACCTGCACCGGTTCCGGATCGCCAAACGCGCCGGTGTTGGCCGCGTCCAGCAGCTCCATGCAGCGGTAGCTGGCTTCTCCTGTGGCCTGCACCAGCTGCCACAGGGCGTCGGTGGTCTGGCCGGGGTCGCCCACGGCCTGCAGGGCGGTACAGAAGAACTGGTCCAGCTCCGGGTCGATGCGGCCCAGCACCCGGGCGTGGTAGTTGTAGGCGGCCATGCCCCGCAGGCTGAACAGCACAAAGCATTTCAGGCTGCGCCGGTCGGCATCCGGTTCCCGCCAGAGGGCCTGCATGTCGTAGTCCGGGCCGGTGCCGGGGCTGGCGTCGTGCACCCGGCGGGTCAGCGCGTCCACGGCGGCGGGGTCAAAGTTCACGTTGGTAATGGTGGTGAACAGCCCCTGCATCAGCAGCCGGGCCTGTTCCGGGGCCGGGCCGCGCCCCGCCGCGATGAGCTGCCCGGCAAACGCGATGAGCGCCCCGGTGAGCCGGTCCTGTGCGGCGGCTGTCTCGGCCGACTTGCCGCACACCCCCGCTGCGCCGGTGCAGGCGGTGCAGCCCGCCGCCTGCTCACACTGAAAACAAAACATCTGCTCGTCCATACAAAACTCCCTTTCTGCCATAAGGTACTGCCAGTGTGGGCAGAGCGGGGCGGGATTATACCAAAAAAGAGCCGCACCCCTGCGGGCGCGGCTCTTGGACGATGCAGTATGACTTAGTAGGTGATGCCCTGTGCCATCATGGCGGTAGCAACCTTCAGGAAGCCGGCGCAGTTTGCACCGACCATCAGGTTGCCCTCAGAACCGGCAGCCACAGAAGCATCGTAGGAAGCGTGGAAGATGCCCTCCATGATGCCCTTCAGCTTGGCATCCACTTCCTCAAAGCTCCAGCTCAGGCGCTCGGAGTTCTGGCTCATCTCCAGACCGGAGGTAGCCACGCCGCCTGCGTTGGAAGCCTTTGCGGGTCCGTACAGGATGCCGTTGGACAGGTAGACCTCGATAGCCTCCGGGGTGCTGGGCATGTTAGCGCCCTCGCAAACCACGGTGCAGCCGCCCTTTACCAGAGCCTCGGCAGACTCCTTGTTGATCTCGTTCTGGGTAGCGCAGGGCAGGGCGATGTCGCAGGGGACAGTCCAAACCTGGGTGCAATCAGCCACATAGGTAGCACCGGCGTGGGTCTCGGCATACTCCTTGATACGGCCGCGGCGCACTTCCTTCAGGTCCTTCACATAGGCCAGGTCGATGCCGTTGGGGTCGTAGACGTAGCCGTTGGAGTCGGACATGGTAACCACCTTGGCGCCCATCTGGGTCGCCTTTTCGCAGGCGTAGATAGCCACGTTGCCGGAGCCGGAGATGACTACGGTCTTGCCCTGGAGGCTGTCGTTCCGCATGCACTTCAGGGCCTCAGCGGTGAAGTAGCACAGGCCGTAGCCGGTAGCCTGGGTACGGGCCAGAGAACCGCCGAAGGTCAGGCCCTTGCCGGTGAGCATACCGCCCTGGAAGCTGTTGGTCAGGCGCTTGTACTGGCCGAACAGATAGCCAACCTCGCGGCCGCCGACACCGATATCACCGGCGGGGCAGTCCACGAACTGGCCGATGTGGCGGTACAGCTCGGTCATGAAGCTCTGGCAGAAGCGCATCACTTCCATGTCGCTCTTGCCGTGGGGGTCAAAGTCAGAGCCGCCCTTGCCGCCGCCCATGGGCAGGGTGGTCAGGCTGTTCTTGAAGGTCTGCTCGAAGCCCAGGAACTTCAGGATGCCCTGATTGACAGAGGGATGGAAGCGCAGGCCACCCTTGTAGGGGCCGATGGCGCTGTTGAACTGCACGCGGTAGCCGCGGTTTACCTGCACCTTACCGGCATCGTCCACCCAAGGCACACGGAAGGTGATGATGCGCTCCGGCTCCACCAGGCGCTCGATCAGACCGGCCTTCTCGTACTCGGGGTGCTTTTCCACAACGGGCTGGATGCTCTCCAGCACCTCGCGCACAGCCTGCAGAAACTCGGGCTCGTTGGCGTTGCGCTTTTCCAGACCCTCGTAAACGCGCTTCAGGTATTCATTCGTCAGCATAATAGAATACTCCTTTTCCCAATTACTCTATAAATTTGAAAAAGCGGAAATGCCCCTGCCCGCCGCACAGCGGGTATATCCTTGCAGATGCCGGGCGCTTCCGGTTCTCCATGCTTGCACGGCACGCCCGCAATGGCGGGCAATGCTTACTTTATTATTATAAAGCTTTGCGGTGGGTTTTACAATAGCAAAAAGCAGAATTTGTTTAAAAAAACAGATAAAAAGTCACAGCTGCTTCACAAAACGAAAATTAAAAGCCGGAATGCGCCGCGAACCTTGTTTTTTAAAGTGCGCTGCCGCCCCAAAGCTGCACAGAAAAGAATGTCTTTTGCACGGCAGCGGGCTTATCTAAGCAAAAAGCCCTGTGTCGCAACGGGCACAGGGCAGGGTGCAGTTACTTCTTCAGCAGCTTTTCGCAGGCGTCTGCGGCGCCTTCCAAAAATTCGCCGCCATAGGTCTCGATCATGCCGGCGTCGGAAAGCTCGGCCAGCTTGGGGTCGATGGGGCACTTGGCCAGCACGGGCAGGTGATGCTTTGCGGCCACCTCGTCCACATGGCTGTTGCCAAACACATTGATGTGCTTGCCGCAGTCCGGGCAGACGATGTAGCTCATGTTTTCTACGATGCCCAGCATGGGCACCTTCATCATCTCGGCCATGTTCACGGCCTTTGCCACGATCATGCTTACCAGCTCCTGCGGGCTTGCCACCACAACGATGCCATCCACCGGCAGGCTCTGGAACACGGTCAGGGGCACATCACCGGTGCCCGGGGGCATATCCACGAACAGGAAATCCACGTCCTTCCAGACCACATCGGTCCAGAACTGCTTGACCGCACCGGCAATGACCGGGCCGCGCCACACAACGGGGTCTTCCTCGTTCTCCACCAGCAGGTTGATGCTCATTACATCAATGCCCATGCGGCTCTGGATGGGCCAGCAGCCCTTGTCGTCCGCCATGGCACGGCCATGAATGCCGAACAGCTTGGGGATGGACGGGCCGGTGATATCGGCATCCAGAATGCCGCAGTGGTAGCCGCGGCGGGCCATGGCACAGGCCAGCAGGGCGCTGGTCATGCTCTTGCCCACGCCGCCCTTGCCGGAAACAACGCCGATGACCTTTTTTACACTGCTGTTAGGGTTGGGGGCATCGTGCTGCGGAGCGGCATCGCGGGAAGAACAGGCTGCACTGCAATTAGAGCAGTCATGGGTACATTCTTCGCTCATTCTCTTTGTCGCGCACGGCAGGGGCAGGACCCGGGCGGTGCGCTTCCTCCTTGCTCAAAATACAGGCGGGGGCTTGCGCCCTGCCTGACCACTGTTAACTATACCATAAAAAGTGCGCAGAAACAACCCATAGCGCCGCTCATGTTTTGCAAAGCCGCCGCATAGGCTGAACCGTGAACGCCCGTTCCGGGGCAGGGGGAGGTGCAGGGTGCGGCAGAGTTATTTTAAGAACGCGGCGCTGCTTACCGGCTCGGACGTGGTGCTGCGGCTGGCTGGCATGGGGCTGCGCATCTGGCTGGCCAACGCCTTGGGCGGGGCGGGGATGGGGCTGTATCAGCTGGTGCTGGCAGTGTACGGGCTGTTCGTCACGCTGGCCACGGCGGGCATCTCGGTGGCCGCTGCCCGGCTGCTGACCGAGGAGCTCAGCCGGGATAAGGCCGCTGCGCGCGGGATGCTGGTGCGGCTGGTGCTGGCAGGGCTTACGCTGGGCGGGCTTGCCATGGTCGCTCAGCTTGCCACCGCAGGCCTTGCGGCAAAATGGTGGCTGGGGGATGTCCGTGCCGCTGCCGCGCTGCGCACCTCGGCGCTGGGACTGCCATGGATGGCTGTCTCGGCAGTGCTGCGCGGCTTTTTTCTGGCGCGGCGGCGGGTGGAGCCCAACGTGCTCAGCCAGCTGGCAGAGCAGACGGTGCGCATTGCTGCGGTGGTGTGGGCGCTTTCCCGCACGCAGGGCTGGCCGGACGGCAGCCGCTGTGCACTGGTGCTGGCTGCCACCGCCTTGAGCGAGGCCGTATCCACCGCCCTGATGACACTGTTTTACCGGCGGGAGGCGGCACGCTGCTTCGGCAGCACAGCGCCGCGCCCGCCAAGGGAGGTGTCCCGGCGGCTGTGGGACATCCTGTGGCCGGTAGAGGGCGGCAGGGCGCTTTCCAGCGCGCTGCACACCGCCGAGAATATGCTGGTGCCCGCCTGCCTTGCGGTGTATCTGGGGGCTTCCGGCGGGCGCACCGCTGCGCTGGAGCAGTACGGCACCTTAAAGGGCATGGCGCTGCCGCTGCTCAATTTCCCCTTCGGGCTGCTGGGCAGTCTGGCTGTTTTGCTGATGCCGGAGATCACGCAGGCGCATATCGAGGGGCAGACCGCCCGGCTGAACGCCCTGCTGGACCGGATGCTGCGGCTTACGGGATACTTCTCCATGCTGGCGGGCACGCTGTTCTGGGTGTGGGGCAGGCCGCTGGCGCAGCTGCTCTACCATAGCCCGGAGGCCGGGTTCTATCTGGAGACCCTTGCCCCGGCCATGCCGCTGATGTATCTGGAAAGCATGGTGGACGGCGCCATGAAGGGCATCGGGGAGCAGAAGGCCGCTTTCCGGTACAGCGTGTGGGACGCGGTGCTGCGCATTGGCGGGGTGGCGGTGCTGCTGCCCCGGTACGGGATGCGGGGCTTTCTGACGGTGATCTTACTTTCCAGCTTTTACACCTGCGCAGCCAACACCGGGCGGCTGCTGCTTTCCAGCGGTACAGGGCACGCTTTCCGCCGCTGGCTGGGTGCGCCGCTGCTGGCTGCCGCTGCCGGTGCGGCAGGGCGGGGTGTGCGCCGGGCGCTGGCGGGCTTTCCGGCACAGGGGCTGTGGGAACAGCTGGCAGTGCTGACGACGGGCGGCACGGTGACGGCCATCGTGTTTTTGCTGGCGGCGCTGCCGCTGGGGCTTTGGGAGGAGCTGCGGGCGGTGCTGCGGCAGGCAAAGACCGGGAAAAACAGGGGAAAGTGATAAAAACGTAAATTTTCTGGACACAGGCGGGGATTGTGAGTATAATACAAACGTGTAGTTGTATCCTTCCGGCATTGCCGGGGGAGAACACTGCCGAAAAAGCAGCGCAGGGCAAACCCTTGGCGCTGAGAGGGAAAAAGAGGATCGTAAGTGAAAGATAGAACCAAGAATACCCCGCAGGTGCTGCTGCGCCGTGCGCTGCTGGTGCTGCTGGATGCAGCCATTGTGGCATTCAGCTTTTATTTTGCCCTGCTGCTGCGGGCAGACGGTGCCGTGGAGGCCGGGTGGTGGCCGCACAACCGTGCCCTGCTGTACGAAAACCTGCCGTGGATCGTGGCGGTGTATATCGTCTGCTTTCTGGCAGGCGGGCTGTACTCGGTGCTGTGGAAGTACGCCGGCGAGCGGGATCTGATCCGCCTTGCCGGGATGATCGCCGTGCCCACCGCCGTGGTGTATGTGGTGAACCGCCGTTTTATCCACGGTGTGCTGTTCAATTCCGCCAACTGCATGGCCTCGGTGCTCATCTTTTTGTTCATCGGCGGCAGCCGCTTGGCTTGGCGGCTGTTTTTGAACCATCCGCTGGGTGAGCGGATGCGCAAAGTGCCCGCCAAGGACCCCAACCGACCGGTGTTGATCGTGGGTGCGGGCGAAGCCGGTGCATGGGCCATCAATGTGTGCAAATCCAACAAGGAATACGGCCACGCCGTGGTGGCGGTGGACGATGACCCCGCAAAGCTGAACCAGACCATCCACGGCGTGCCGGTCAAGGGCACGCTGGAGGACATTCCGGAGCTGTGCACGCGTTACGGCATCCACAGCATCATCATTGCCATCCCAACCTTAAAGGGCAGCAAGCTGAGCCATGTCATCGACCTGTGCGTCAGCACCCACTGCGCGGTGCAGCTGCTCAGTGACCCGCAGCTGGTGGGCAGCGGCGCACCCCAGCAGGAGGTGTTCCGCGAGCTGAACCCCGCCGACTTCCTCTCCCGCGAGGAGGTCACGCTGGATACCGACAAGATCTCCGGCTACCTCACCGGCAAAACGGTGCTGGTAACGGGCGGCGGCGGTTCCATCGGCAGCGAGCTGTGCCGTCAGGTCATGCGCTTCAAGCCCGGAAAGCTGCTCATCTTTGATATCTACGAAAACTGCGCCTACGAGCTGCAGATGGAACTGCAGCAGAAGTACGGCCGCGATATCCCGGTCACGGTGCTCATCGGCTCCATTCGGGATAAAAAACGTCTGGACGAGGTTTTTGATACCTACCACCCCACGGTGGTGTTCCATGCGGCGGCGCACAAGCACGTGCCGCTGATGGAGGTAAGCCCCGCCGAGGCCGTAAAGAACAATGTGCTGGGCACCAAAAACCTACTGGTCAGTGCCAGCGAGCACGGGGTGGAGCGCTTTGTGCAGCTTTCCACCGATAAGGCCGTGAACCCCACCAGCGTCATGGGCTGCACCAAGCGCATCTGCGAGATGCTCATCCAGACCTTTGCGGGCAACACGGATATGAAGTGTGTAGCGGTGCGGTTCGGCAATGTGCTGGGCAGCCACGGCAGCGTTATCCCGCTGTTTGAAGCCCAGATCAAAAAGGGCGGGCCGGTCACCCTGACCGACCCCAACATCGTGCGCTACTTTATGACCATCCCGGAGGCAGCCCAGCTGGTGCTGCAGGCAGGCGCATTGGCCGAGAGCGGCAATATCTATGTGCTGGACATGGGCGAGCCGGTGCGCATTATGGATCTTGCCAAGCAGCTTATCCGCTTTTACGGCTACGAGCCGGGCGTGAATATGGAGATCAAGATCGTGGGC
>ENA-ORRX01000068-ORRX01000068.1-human-gut-metagenome-genome-assembly--contig:-NODE-68-length-36209-cov-45.9785_pt1 | contig 36209 bp, 34 predicted proteins | sample MGYA00242186_ERZ509153 | MGnify/ENA primary metagenome ERZ509153 (study PRJEB26280, sample SAMEA2338643) | human gut metagenome | biome: human gut; feature: human-associated habitat; material: faeces... | reverse complement strand
ACGCAGGTCCTGAGACTCGCAAGGCTTTCGCTGCAGCTATCAAGGGTGCTAAGACAATCCTCTGGAACGGTCCTGCAGGTGTATTCGAGTTTGACAACTTCGCTGGTGGTTCTAAGGCTATCGCTGACGCAATCGCTGAGGCTACTAAGGAAGGTGCATTCTCACTCATCGGTGGTGGTGACTCTGTAGCTTGTATCAACAAGTTCGGTTTGGCTGATCAGGTATCTTACATCTCTACAGGTGGTGGTGCTCTCCTCGAGGCTATCGAGGGCAAGGTATTGCCAGGTGTAGCAGCTATCGAGAAGTAATCTTATGTTTAAAAGAAAGCCATTTGAAAAAAGGGCTTGATTTTTCACAAGAAAAAAATAGGTTGGAGGGCATCCTATGTGATGTCCTCCAATTTTCAGTTTTAACTGAATCCCCTAATAATCTACAGATTCTCTCTATAAACAGAACTGTATCTTTCATTTAAAACAAGCAACAGAAAACATAAATTCTAAAATAATTTGGTAAACTACAGGAATATAATTTTCTGATTTTAAAACGAATACATGGATTGGATTGTTAATCTCTTCACCAATACCGAGTCGGTGGCTCACATCGCCCTACTCTACGCTATCGTGATAGCTATTGGTGTTTACCTCGGGAAGCTAAAGATTGGCGGCATTTCGTTAGGCGTCACCTTCGTTCTCTTCGCAGGTATTTTGGCTGGCCACGTTGGCTTCACCGGTCCAAAGGAAATTCTCACTTTCGTGCAAGACTTCGGCCTGATCCTCTTCGTCTTCATGATTGGTCTCCAGGTAGGACCTGGCTTCTTCGAGAGTTTCAAGAAAGGTGGTGTTACGCTCAACATGCTTTCGGCTAGCGCTATTCTGCTCAACATCCTCGTGATGTTTGGTTGCTATTATCTCTTCTTTGATACGAGCAACCCTAACAACCTGCCTATGATGATAGGTACACTCTATGGTGCGGTTACCAATACTCCGGGTCTTGGTGCAGCCAACGAGGCTTTGCTCAGCGTCTTCCCTAATGGCGCTCCAAGTATTGCCAATGGTTATGCTTGTGCTTATCCTCTTGGTGTAGTGGGCATTATCGGTGCTACTATCCTTATCAAGTACATCTGTAAGATTAATACTGCTGATGAGGAAGAACAGCTTAACGAAGAAGATGCTGCCAACCCACACGCTAAGGCCCACAACATGCACTTGCGCGTGGAGAATGCTTACATTACAGGCAGAACGCTGAGAGAAGTTTCTGAGTTCTTGAACCGTGACATTGTATGTTCACGACTGCTCCACAATGGCGAGGTGAGTATTCCTAACAGCAAGACTAAATTTGAGGTTGGAGATGAATTGCTCGTTGTATGTGCAGAGGCTGATGCTGAAGCCATCAAGGCTTTCATCGGACCAGAGGTTGAAGCTGAATGGGACCGCGAGAAGGATGAAGTACAGCACTTTGTTTCTCGCCGCATCATCGTTACCCGTCCGGAAATGAACGGTAAGACCTTGGGTAAGATGCACTTCTCCAGCGTATACGGCGTTAACGTAACCCGTATTTCCCGTCAGGGAATGGACATCTTTGCAGGTAGAAACCACCACTTCCACGTAGGTGATAAGATTCTGGTTGTAGGTCCTGAAGAGAATGTGAACCGTGTGGCTGAAATCATGGGTAACTCTGTAAAGCGCCTCGATGCGCCTAACATTGCTACTATCTTCGTAGGCATTATGGTAGGTATTATCTTCGGTTCTCTCCCATTTGCCATTCCGGGAATGCCGGTGCCTTTGAAGTTGGGTATTGCCGGAGGTCCGCTTATCATCGCCATCCTCATCGGCCGTTTCGGCTATCGCATGAAGCTGGTAACTTATACGACGACTTCGGCTAATATGATGCTGCGAGAAATAGGACTTGTACTCTTCCTGGCGAGTGTGGGAATCAAGGCTGGTGCCGGATTCTGGGACACAGTAGTACAGGGTGACGGTTTGAAATATGTGGGATGTGGTTTCCTCATCACCGTTATTCCTATCCTCATCATCGGTACGATTGCCCGCCTGAAGTTTAAGTTCAACTACTTCACCATCATGGGTATGCTCGCCGGTACTTACACAGACCCTCCTGCATTGGCTTATGCAAATGCTTCTTGCTCAAAGGAGGCTCCAGCTGTAGGATACTCTACGGTTTATCCATTGAGCATGTTCCTCCGTATCTTTACAGCCCAGATAGTGGTGCTGTTCTTCTGCGGAGCGTAAGACTTACAAAAGTTAACAAAACAACTGGAAATAGTTATAAATTATAAAAGAGGTGCACAAAGACAAAAATTTGTGCACCTTTTTTGTTGTCCTTTCAGAAATTCTTCGTACCTTTGAGCACAAGAAACAAACCTAATGAATCTTCTAGGAACAGCAACCGTTCCTACATGATGCAGATTTTTTTCGAAACATGAAACAATAACCCTATAAACGTTAGTAAGCGTATGAAGAAATTGGGATTTCTGATAACCATGCTAGTCATCACGTCCTTGCCCGCTTGGAGTCAAGGAGCCAAAAGTATCCGTATAACGGAGGTGATGACCGACAACCGTACCAATCTTGTAGATGAGTACGGGCAGCACAAACCATGGGTGGAATTGAGCAATTCCTCCTTTACCACGTATAATGTGCGTGGTATGTTCCTAACCACCGACCGAAGGGTTCTCGACAAGAAAATGTCGCCTGAAGCTCGCCGACAGCTGATGTGTCCATTGCCTAACAATGAACCACGAACCACACTGGAAGGCAAGAAGAGCATCGTTATCTTCGACAGCAGTTCCTGGTACCAGGATGGCAGGAACGGCCAACATTGGAAGGCAAAGAATTCTTCCAACTCGGGACCTTTTCATCTCAATCTTATTCTACAGGAAAAGATGCCCAACTGGATAGCACTCTATGACGGAAATGCCGTTGACCTGATAGACTCCGTAAGCGTGCCAGTGTTGGCTGCCGATGAGAGTTTTGAACTGAGTAAGGACTTCAAGACATGGGAGAAAGCCATTGCCGGATCAGTAACTCCAGGCTATCTGCCTCAAAACACAGGTTTGAGTAAAGCCCAGCAATTGAAGAAAAGCGACCCATACGGAATAGGAATCGCTGTACTTTCAATGGGAATCGTATTTGCCTGCCTTGCTCTCCTCTTCATCGTGTTCTGGGTTTTCGGAGCCTACATGAAACATAAACAGCGCATCGCCCGTGCTACTGAGAAGCACGCCACCTTATTATATAAGACAGGAAAGAAGACCATCGAGGTTACTCATGACCTCAGTCATAAGACCAACGTGATTCTGAAAGATGGTTTAGAAACCAAGGGTATTGATAAGGAGATTTACATGGCAGTCATCTCCCTTGCACTACAGGAATATCTGGAAGATGTTCATGATGTAGAATCCGGCATTATCACCATCAAGCCAAAACAGACCAGATGGAATGCTCCGAAATTCAACAACAACAATAACAACGTTAAAATATAGAAACTATGGCAAAGTACGAATATAAGGTTAAAGGCGTAGATTACGTCGTTGAAATACAGGATATTGAAGGCAATATCGCCAATGTAACCGTGAATGGAATTCCATTCGAAGTGGAAATGAAACAGCCGGTTAAGAGCAGTAAGCAGAAAGTGAAGTTAAGTGATGGACAAAACAACATTTCTGCCAGCTCTGTTGCAAGCGCAGGTTCCAGTTCTGCAGCAAGTTCTGATTCTGCTTCATCAAGCAAACAGGCAACTCCTGCTGCAGGCAAACCAGTTGTTGCCCCTCTGCCAGGCACCATCAACGAAATCAAGGTGAAAGTCGGTGACAAGGTGAACACAGGCGATACTGTTGTCGTTCTCGAAGCCATGAAGATGCAGAACAACATCGATGCAGAAACTTCGGGAACCATTTCCAGCATCAACGTGAACAAGGGAGACGCAGTAATGGAAGGAGACACGCTTGTTACGATCGCGTAATAAGCTGTTTAGACAAAAGCTAATGATTACTCTTCCAATCAAAAGACTAATCATAAAGTTCAATGTTCAACTTTCAAAGTTCAAAGTAAATCAATGTCTAACTTTCAAAGTTCAAAGTAAATTATGGATTTCATCATACAAAACTTCAATGAGTTTCTTACCTTCACGGGCTTTGCCAACGCCTCGGCAGGAAACCTCATCATGATACTGGTGGGAGCACTCTTTATCTGGCTCGCCATCAAGAAAGATTTTGAGCCGCTGCTCCTGGTTCCTATCGGATTAGGAATCATTCTTGGCAACATTCCATTCCGTGCCGATGCAGGACTCGAAATAGGTTTATACGAAGACAACTCCGTTCTGAACATCTTCTATCAAGGAGTGAAACAGGGCTGGTACCCACCACTCGTATTCCTGGGCATTGGAGCCATGACCGACTTCTCGGCGCTCATTTCCAATCCGAAACTCATCCTGATTGGAGCCGCTGCCCAATTTGGAATCTTCGGCGCCTACATGATTGCCTTGGCTCTTGGGTTTGAACCTAACCAGGCAGCAGGCATTGCCATTATCGGAGGTGCAGACGGACCAACCGCCATCTTCCTGAGCAGCAAACTGAGTCCGAACCTCATGGGAGCCATTGCGGTTTGTGCCTACTCTTACATGGCACTGGTGCCTGTGATTCAGCCACCTTTGATGCGACTGCTTACAACCAAGAAAGAGCGCGTCATCAAGATGAAACCGGCACGTCAGGTTTCACAGACCGAAAAGATTCTCTTCCCTATCATCGGTCTGCTTCTCACCACCTTCATCGTTCCATCCGGTTTGCCTTTATTAGGAATGCTGTTCTTCGGAAATCTTCTGAAAGAGAGTGGAAAGACAACCCGACTCGCCAAGACAGCAAGCAGCAGCTTGAATGACATTGTAGTCATCCTCCTCGGCCTGACCGTAGGCTGTTCTACCCAGGCTTCAGAGTTTCTGACATTAAACACCATCAAAATCTTTGCTCTCGGTGCTCTTGCTTTCATCATCGCATCGGCAAGCGGAATCTTATTCGTCAAGCTGATGAACCTCTTCTTGCCAAAAGGCAAGAAACTGAACCCACTTATCGGAAACGCCGGAGTGAGTGCCGTACCAATGAGTGCACGCATCTCCAACAACCTAGGTCTGGAATACGACCGCCACAACTTCCTTCTCATGCACGCCATGGGACCAAACGTTGCGGGAGTCATCGGTTCTGCCGTTGCAGCCGGAGCTTTGCTGGGATTCTTCAATTAAAAGTTGAGCCACCAAGCTATCCCTCCAGAATAAGCACATAAAAAATAGAATCGCCCTGAAAGGACAAAGCATCTTACATCCAATGCTTTCCCTTTCAGGGCGACTTTTTTATTTCTTTTTTTAGCTCTTAACCCGCATTCTCATTTTTCCTTCAAAGGAAATGATAACCTCAACCTGATAACTCAAACTGCTGTCAGGCATTGCCAGAACAGCAAGATAATGAATGCCAGATTCATCTATCTTATTGAATACGATGTCGCTCAATATAGACTGGTCCAAGAAAGAAGCAGGAACCTGCTTATCGAAATCCTTCTTATGAAAATCACGAGAGAACAGACAGTTGGCACCATGATAAACATGCAAGTTCACAATATTATCATAATAAACATTGTCTACCTCAACACCATCATCATTATAAGAACTCTTGTAGACCTTATAACTTGTTGGGTTAACCTGTACGTAGAGATGATATTTCTCATCGCCCCTTACAACCACCGTATCACGTTTAATCAGCGTATTCTGATTCAGCGCCACGGAAGCATGGTTGTGGATGAACTGCTGCAAATAAGACTTATCTTCCGTCTTCACCAGCTTAACAACATCCCCATTCTGCACTTTAAACTGGAAAATATGCTCAGCCTGTTTTACGATCGGATATTTTGCAATATTAGCACCCTTCATTACAAGCGTATCGCCAGCAATGTAGAAGTAGACAGGCTGACTGGTTGAATCAGGATAATAAATCGTATCGCCTTTTACGCGGAACGCCACATCATCCTCATCGTCATCGTTCAGCCAAATGCCTTGCAACATCTTCTTAGCCGCAGTATCTTCCTTCACTTCCTGTTGCTTTTCGGCCTTCTGCCCACAAGCAACAAGAGTCAAGATACAACTGAGCAACCATAAATTAACTATCTTTTTCATGATGAGTTCTTTAAATAAATTAATCGGTAAAAGCTGATACCAATTCTACTCGAAATAATCAGCCTCTTCGAAAGACTTTGCCTTGGTTCTGTCTTTTTCTGACGTAAGCACCTCAACTCCTTCAATAGGCCATTTTATTCCGATAGTAGGATCATCCCAATGAATACTGGCTTCGTAATCAGGAGCATAAACATTATCTACTTTATAAGTAAAGATGGCTTCGTCACTCAGTACCAGGAAACCATGGGCAAAACCGCGAGGAATGAAAAACTGACGTTTGTTCTCTCCACTCAGTTCAACCATTACATATTTACCGAAAGTCTTACTGCCCTTTCTCAAGTCAACAGCTACATCCAGCACGCGGCCTTTGATGACACGCACCAACTTAGCCTGCGAGAATTCACCTTTCTGATAGTGCAAGCCTCTGAGCACACCACGAGCCGACATCGATTCATTATCTTGCACAAACTCCACATGCCCTCCAACGTGAGCATCAAAGTCAGCCTGCTTCCATGCTTCAAAGAAATAGCCGCGAGCATCTTCAAATACCCGAGGTTCTATCAGCCAGACTCCTTCAATTTCTGTCTCTGTATATTTCATTGATTTATACCTTATTTATTTTAGGCACAAAGGTAATACTTTTTCCCGAAACGACAAAACAAATTAGACTTTTTATGATTTCATCGAAAATTTTCTCTATTTTCTGTTGGTCATTTCCGAAAAAATCACTACCTTTGCAAACGTGAATAGACTAGAAAGACATATAGAGATCCTACTTTTGAGCAACGATTGCGTGATTGTCCCAGGATTTGGTGGCTTCATGGCTCATCATGTAGATGCGCGTTACGATGGCAGAGACAGCATGTTTTTGCCACCGCTGAGAACTATTGGCTTTAACCCACAGCTCCAGATGAACGATTCTCTCCTTGCACTTTCGTATGTTGAAGCATACGATATCAGCTATCCGGAAGCATTGAACCGCATTGCTGATGAGGTGACAGAGATGCGTCAGACTCTGGAGAATTCAGGAAAATTCGAACTGAATGATATTGGCACCATCATATTGAACGAAGACGGAAATTATACCTTCGAACCATGCGAGGCGGGCATTCTTACCCCTGAGTTGTATGGTTTGGGCGGCTTAAACATGGTCCCACTCGCGCAGATTTCTGCAGAAGAGGTTCAGAAGGCTGAAGATTCTGCTGCTTCAATCATTGAAATGCCAGCAAAGACAGTAGAAAACAATCGTACAGAAAGCGAAGTCAAGAATCAGGATAGTAACCAGAAGATGGAGAGTGGACTCTCTGTCAACAATTCTGTGTTCGTTAACGAAGAAGATGAAGAATCAAATGCCGAATTCATCAGCATCAAGAAGAGCTGGTTGCGCAATATTGCAGCAGCCTGCATCGCTCTCATTGCATTCTTCACCTACTCTTCTCCATTGGGAACCCCAACCGTTCAGAAGAGCCAAATCGACACAGGTATGTTGAACCGCATCATGCCTAAGGAGATTAATAAGGTTGCGCAACCTCAAGAACTGGTACTTAGTACAGAATCACAGGCAGAAGAGAGCATTCCTGCCAAGTCTGTCAACATGACTCAGGACAACGAATTGCAAACAGCCTCTTCTTACTATAGCATCGTTTTGGCAAGTCGTGTTACCAAGCGTAATGCTGCCTGCTATGCTGAACTCCTCCAGAACAAGGGATTCAAGGAAGCCAGAGTGTTGATTACTGATAATAATGTGAAAGTTATATACGGAACATACTCTACCGAGGGCGAAGCTTATACTGCTCTCAACCGTTTACACAACTATGATGCTTTTACTGACGGCTGGATTACGAAAGTGAAAGAATAGTTGATAGTTAAGAGTTTATAGTTTTTAGCTAGAACAAAGAGCAAGGAGTATCGAAAGCTTCTACAACACATTATTATAATATAGACAGAAAAGTAAGAAAAAGAATATGAAAAGAGTACGTTGTCCTAAATGCGATAATTTTATCACCTTCGATGAGACCAAGTATCAGGCAGGTCAGAGTCTCGTTTTCGTTTGTCCTAATTGCAATAAGCAGTTTGGCATCCGAATGGGAGTTTCCAAGCTCCGCGAAACTCGCAAGGAGGAAAAACTTGACGAGAATGCCAACGAGAAAGGATACGGTTCTATCGTTGTCATCGAGAACGTATTCGCTTACAAACAGGTCATCCCGCTGCAGTTAGGCGACAACATCATCGGCCGCTACATGAAGAACAGCGGAATCAACTGCCCTATCGAAACCGTAGACCCAAGCGTTGACATGAACCATTGCGTAATCAACGTTAGCCGCGACAAGAAAGGCAAATTGAAATATGTACTCCGTGATGGACCAAGTTATACAGGAACTTTCGTTGACAATGAGATTCTGGGCGACAGAGAACGCCGCGTTATCGAAGACGGAACCCTGTTCACCATCGGAGCAACTTCTATCATTCTCCGCACAGCAGACAGTGAAGAAGAAAACTAAGAAGTTTCGATTATCAAAATAAACACTTCAAAAGGAGCAATTAGATGTTGGTTTACATCTAATTGCTCCTTTTTCACTTAACGAAAACGTAAAATCCCGCCATATTTCTAACTTTCTGAAAGAAATCTACTATATTTCGTAATCTTTTTGCTTTTATTTTCTTTAAATTAAAAGAAAATGTGTACCTTTGCATCGAAAAATAAGAAATAGAAATGAATTACGTTAGGTTATGGATGTAGCAATCGTAAAATATAATGCCGGAAATATCTATTCCGTAGTCAACGCCATGAAGCGTTTAGGCATCGAACCTGTACTTACAGATGATGCAGAAATGCTCCAGAAGGCTGACCGCGTTCTCTTCCCAGGACAAGGCCAGGCAAGAGAAGCAATGGAATATCTGAAGGCTCATCAGCTTGATCAAGTAATCAAGAACTTGAAGCAACCCGTCCTGGGCATTTGTGTAGGACAGCAGCTCTTGTGCCGCCATTCGGAAGAAGGTGACGTAGATTGCATCGGAATCTTTGATGTAGATGTAAAGCGATTCCAGCCTCAGAAACACGAAGACAAGGTGCCTGCTATGGGCTGGAATGAAATCTATGATTTGAAGACTGACCTTTATAAGGGGTTCGGGAACAGAATGGATTCTGACTCAGACAAGTCTACCGCTGATGCGCTGCTTCATCCCTACTCCTATTTCGTACATAGTTATTATGTGCCACTCTGCGAGGAGACCATTGCCAAGGCAGAATACATTCTTCCTTATAGCGCATCGCTCCACAAAGACAATTTCTATACCTGCCAGTTCCATCCGGAAAAGAGCGGAAAGGTGGGAGAACAGATTTTAAAGAACTTTTTAGAGATAAAATAAAAGAGGAAATACTAATATGATAGAATTAATTCCAGCTATCGACTTGATAAATGGCCAGTGTGTTCGTCTTACAAAAGGCGATTACGACCAGAAGAAGGTATACAATGACAATCCTGCCGAGGTTGCAAAACTGTTTGAGCAGATGGGCTTCAAACGCCTTCATGTAGTAGACCTCGATGGAGCCAAGTCAAAGCACATCGTAAATGATGCGGTGTTGAAGGCCATTACCACAGAAACCTCTCTCGTGGTTGATTTCGGTGGCGGAATCAAGACCGAAGAAGATATTGAGAAAGCTTTTGCTGCGGGAGCAAGCATGGTTACAGTGGGCAGTATTGCCGTCACCAATCCTGAACTCTTCATGCAATGGCTGGACAAGTATGGAGCCGACCGCCTGATTCTGGGAGCCGACGTAAGAAACGGTAAGATTTCTATCAACGGATGGAAAGAAGATTCTTCTGAAGATCTCCTTCCTTTCCTGAAAAAGTACATCGATAAAGGAGTACGCTATGTTCTCTGTACAGAAATCAGCAAAGACGGAACGCTGCAGGGACCTGCCATAGAACTCTACAAAGAAGTAATGGCTGCCTATCCTCAACTGCATCTTATCGCCTCAGGCGGAGTGAGTTGCAACGAAGACATCGAAGCATTGGAAACTGCAGGAATTCCTGCCGTAGTATTTGGAAAAGCTTTCTACGAAGGGAAAATCGATGTTAAGAAACTAGTTAATAGTTAAATAGTTGACAGTCAAAAAGTTTATAGTTAGGAGTTAAGTAATCATAAAGTTCAAAGTTCAATGGTCAAAGTTCAAAGTAACAAAGGATTAGCTAAACGAATCGTTCCTTGTCTTGATGTTAAGAACGGCGAGACGGTAAAGGGAACCAATTTCGTAAACCTTCGCAGCGCTGGTGACCCGGTAGAACTGGGAAAAGCTTATAGCGATGCTGGAGCCGATGAGCTCGTATTCCTAGATATTACAGCGAGTTTCGAAGAGCGCAAAACCTTTACGGATATGGTAACCCGTGTGGCTGCCGAAATCAATATCCCATTTACTGTGGGAGGTGGAATCAATGAACTCAAAGATGTTGACCGCCTGCTCAACGCAGGAGCCGACAAGGTAAGCATCAACAGTGCTGCCATCCGACATCCGGAGCTCATCGATGAAATTGCCAACCATTATGGCTCACAGGTTTGCGTATGCGCCATTGATGCACGTCTCGATTCTGACGGCTGGCACTGTTATGTAAAAGGCGGAAGAGAACGGGTGGAACTAGGATTGTTTGACTGGGCTAAGGAAGTAGCCGACCGAGGTGCCGGTGAAATTCTCTTTACCAGTATGGATCATGACGGTGTGAAACAGGGATTCGCAAACGAGGCCCTCGCCCGTCTTGCTGACGAAGTAAGCATTCCTATCATCGCCTCAGGAGGTGCTGGAAAGATGGAGCATTTCCGCGATGCGTTCACCCAAGGCAAGGCAGATGCTGCCCTGGCAGCCAGCGTGTTCCACTTTGGCGAGATTGCCATTCCTGACCTCAAGAAATACCTGAGAGAAGAAGGAATCAACGTGAGAATATAGAACACGGGGAATATAATAATGTAAGAAAATAAAAACAAGATAAAATGGAAATAGATTTCGAAAAATTAGGCGGACTGGTTCCTGCCATCATCCAAGACGCAGTTACAAAGAACGTCTTGATGCTTGGATTCATGAATCAGGAAGCATACGATAAGACAATAGCAACCAAAAAGGTAACATTCTGGAGCCGTTCACGCAACTGCCTCTGGACAAAAGGTGAAACATCAGGCAACTTCCTGAACCTTGTAAGCATTCAGAACGACTGCGATAACGACACCTTGCTGGTTAAGGTTCACCCAGACGGTCCAACCTGCCACAAAGGTACAGACACCTGCTGGGCAGAAGAGAATACGCTCAACCCTATCCTCTTCCTCTCAGAGCTTCAGGACTTCATCAACAAGCGCCACGAAGAAATGCCAGAGGGAAGTTACACTACCAGCCTCTTCAAGAAAGGCGTTAACAAAATGGCACAAAAGGTTGGAGAAGAAGCTGTTGAAACCATTATTGAAGCCACAAACGGCAACAACGAGAAACTCGTTTACGAGAGTTCAGACCTTCTCTATCACCTCATCGTTCTGCTCACAAGCAAGGGCTTGAGAATAGAAGATGTTGTGAAAGAACTTCAGATGCGTCACGATCCGGAATGGGATAAGAAACGCCGCGTTGCCAAGAGCAAGGGCGAAATGAAATAACAAACCAACATTAAGGAGAAAAAATAGAAGATGTTAATAGATTATCAGAACGTCAGCATATATCAGGCCGACAAGTGCGTGCTCCAAAACATCAATTTCCATATTGACGAAGGAGAATTCGCCTACCTTATTGGAAAAGTCGGCTCTGGTAAAAGTTCGCTATTAAAGACACTTTATTGCGAACTAGACCTTGTAGAAGGCGAAACCGAGAAGGCTGAAATTCTCGGCAGAGACCTCAAAACTATCAGGCGAAAGGAGATTCCGGCTCTGCGTAAGGAATTGGGAATCATCTTTCAGGATTTCCAGCTGCTACACGACCGCACCGTTCGCAAGAACTTTGAATTCGTACTCAAGGCAACAGGCTGGAAAAACAAAAAAGACAGAGAAAAGCGTATCGAAGAGGTGCTCAACGAAGTAGGCATGATTGATAAAATCGACAAGATGCCTCATGAGCTCTCAGGTGGTGAACAGCAGCGTGTAGCCATCGCCCGCGCCATTCTCAATAATCCAAAAATCATCATCGCCGATGAGCCTACAGGCAATCTCGACCCAGAGACTGCCAGCAACATCGTGAGTCTGCTGAAAGACATCACCAAACAAGGCACAGCTGTTGTGATGACAACCCATAACATCCCGATGCTCGACAAATTCCCAGGCATCGTTTACCGCTGTAAGGAAGGTGTGCTCTACGACGTAACCAACGAGTACAACCACATCGACCTCACAGAGGATGGAGAAGATAATTAAGTGAAATAATTAAATAAAATTACGACTATGAAGGTAATGAAATTCGGAGGTACTTCTGTAGGCTCACCAGAGCGCATGAAGGGAGTAGCCTCTTTGGTTACAGAATCAGGTGAACCAACTTTCATCGTATTGTCTGCGATGAGCGGTACAACAAACTCTCTCGTTGAGATCTCTGACTATCTTTACAAGAAGAATCCAGAGGGCGCCAACGAGGTAATCAACAACTTGGAGAAGAAATACATGCAGCATGTAGAAGAACTCTACTCTACCGAGGAGATGAAAAATACGACTCGTGAGTTCTTGCAGGGCGAATTCAACTATCTCCGCTCATTCACCAAAGACCTCTTCACTTCTTTCGAGGAGAAGAGCATCGTGGCTCAGGGCGAGATGATGAGCACCAACATGGTTGTAAACTACTTGAAGGAACAGGGTGTAAAGGCCGTATTGCTCAGCGCATTAGACTTTATGCGCACTGACAAGAACGCAGAACCGGACCCACAGTACATCAAGGAGAAGTTGGCTGCTATCATGGAGCAGAACCAGGGCTATCAGATTTACATCACTCAGGGATTCATCTGCCGCAACGCATACGGCGAGGTTGACAATCTGCAGCGTGGCGGTAGCGACTACACCGCATCTCTTATCGGTGCAGCTCTCCCAGCAGAAGAGATTCAGATCTGGACCGACATCGACGGAATGCACAACAACGACCCTCGTGTCGTAGAGCACACTGAAGCTGTCCGCCAGTTGAACTTCGAAGAGGCTGCAGAGTTGGCTTACTTCGGTGCCAAGATTCTCCACCCTACCTGTGTCCAGCCAGCTAAGTATGCAGGCATCCCTGTACGCTTGAAGAACACCATGGATCCTAAGGCCGACGGTACAATCATCGACAATGTAATCGTACGCGGCAAGATCAAGGCTGTTGCTGCCAAGGACAACATCACAGCCATCAAGATCAAGAGTAGCCGCATGTTGCTCGCTACAGGTTTCCTACGCAAGGTATTCGAAATCTTCGAGAGCTATCAGACTCCAATTGATATGATTGCCACTTCTGAGGTGGGTGTCAGCATGAGTATTGATAATGATTCTCATCTTAACGACATCGTAAACGAGCTGAAGAAATATGGTACAGTAACCGTAGATTCAGATATGTGTATTATCTGCGTTGTAGGTGATTTGGACTGGAGCAACGTTGGCTTCGAGACCATCGCTACCGATGCGATGAAGAACATTCCTGTACGCATGATTTCTTATGGTGGTTCTAACTACAACATCTCATTCCTCATCAGAGAGAAAGATAAGAAGCAGGCATTGCAGAACTTGAGCAACGTATTGTTCGAGAAGAAGTAATGCAAATGAAAACGAAGAGTGAAAAGTGAAGAATTCGTATGTAATGCTTCCTATCCACTCTTCGTTGGATATTCTGATTTACTATAAATTGGATATTCTGATTTAACTATAATAAGGTATTAATTTAAGATTAAGCGAAATGAAAGGTACATTTCCGATAGATAAGTTTCAGGAGATACAGACTCCGTTCTACTATTACGACACCAATGTGTTGCGCCAGACATTGAAAACCATCAATGAAGAGGCTGGCAAGCACGAGGGATTTGAAGTGCACTATGCCGTAAAGGCAAATGCCAACCCTAAGGTGCTCAATATCATCTGTCAGGCTGGTTTAGGAGCCGACTGTGTGAGCGGAGGAGAAATTCAGGCAGCCATCAAAGCCGGATTCCCAGCCAGCAAGATTGTTTACGCTGGTGTAGGCAAAAGCGATTGGGAAATCAACCTCGGATTGGAGAAAGGCATCTTCTGCTTCAATGTAGAAAGCATTCCGGAGTTGGAAATCATCAACGAGCTGGCTGAAAAACAGAATAAGATTGCGCAGGTTTGTTTCCGCATCAATCCGGATGTCGGCGCCCATACGCACGCTAACATCACAACAGGTCTGGCAGAAAACAAGTTCGGAATTGCCATGCGCGACATGGAAGCCGTAATCGAAGAGGCTGCCAAGATGAAGAACATCCAGTTCCTCGGACTGCACTTCCACATCGGAAGCCAGATTCTCGATATGGGTGATTTCGAGGCACTCTGCAACCGTATCAACGAACTTCAGAACCAGCTTGAAGCGCATCACATCGTTGTGAAGAACATCAATGTGGGCGGCGGATTGGGCATTGATTACAATCATCCAAACCGACAGCCAATCCCTAATTTCAAGGATTATTTCGATACATACGCAAAGAAACTGAAGTTGCGCGATGGCCAGAAACTTCACTTCGAGTTGGGCCGAGCCGTAGTGGGTCAGATGGGTTCTCTCATCACCAAGACACTCTACATCAAGCAGGGCACAGCCAAGCAGTTTGCCATTGTGGATGCAGGAATGACCGACCTCATCCGTCCAGCACTCTATCAGGCTTACCATAAGATTGAGAACATCTCAAGCGATGAACCTGTAGAAACTTACGACGTAGTAGGTCCTATCTGCGAATCAAGCGATGTCTTCGGCAAGGCTGTCGACATCAACAAAGCCCATCGCGGCGACCTCATCGCCCTCCGCTCAGCCGGAGCCTATGGTGAGATCATGGCGAGCCAGTATAACTGCCGCCAGTTGCCAAAGGGGTATATTACAGAAGACTTTTAATATAGTTGAAAGTTAAAAGTTAAGAGTTTATAGGATTTTCCTTTCTCTAGCTTTCTATATTACGAGAAAAAGAATATGATGATCATAAGTACAACTACTATAATAGCAGGCGCAGTGGTGGTTTTATTGGCGGTTCTCGGATCGCTGATAAATCCATTTCTGCGCTCGTTGCGCTTTCAAAAAACAGAAACGGCAGAGAATCAACCTCCTGTCAGTATACTCATTACCGCACACGATAATCTTGCTGAATTGGAGAGGAATCTCCCTATGTTCCTACGTCAGCAGTACGCTGCCGACTATCAGGTAATCGTAGTCTGCCAGAGTACAGATGGCGAGACACTGGATTTTCTGAAGCGAACAGCAGCCGAGAACCCTCATCTTTATTATACTTATATTCCTGAGAGTTCACGCTACATGAGCCGCAAGAAATTGCAGATTACACTGGGTGTAAAGGCTGCTAAACATGAATGGATTATTCTGACAGAGCCTAATTGTCGCCCAAGCAACGACAAGTGGTTACAAACCATGGCCCGTCAATGCCAGGACCCTAACCATCTGGTATTGGGATATGTAGCCCTTGATGAGGAAACCAAGAGCGTACGCCGTTTCGACAGCATTCGCAAGGCTTACTATGTTTTGCGCCGTGCCCAACAGACCTACGGCTATCGCAGTCACATGCCAAATGTAGCTTTCCGCAAGAGCGACTTCATGAAGGAACAGGGCTATCAGGGCAACCTGGAATATGTTCGCGGCGAATACGATTTTCTCGTCAACAAGTATGCCCTTTATGGCGATACTGCTACAGAACTGGATTGCGATGCATGGCTCATCCGCGAAGCACCATCGAACAAGAGCTGGCACAATGCCCACCTCTATCTGCAGGCTTCACGCAAGAGTTTGGAAAGAGCCGGTTCCATGCGAACCCTCATGTTCTTCGACCATCTCATGCCACATCTCAGCCTGATAGCAACACTGGTCGTTGCAGCCTACTCTATCCTCATGAAGAATTGGATTCTTACAGGATGCGCAGGTTTCAGTTTCCTCCTGCTGTTTATCGTGAGAATGCTGATAGCCAACAAGGCCATCAAACACTTTGATGACGGAATAGCGATGTTCAAACTGCCATTCTTCGAATATGGAATTATCTGGAGAAATCTGGCTACCAAATTGCGCTATTGGCGGGCTGACAAAAACGATTTCACTTCTCATAAACTCTAAACAGGGTAAAAAGGAAGTAACAGTCTATCAGAATAATAACAGTTAAAAATAACCGACAGAACGATGAAAGTATATTTGTTCATTTCCAACCATAAGAAGTTGCTGAAGATGTATCTTCCATACATCGAAGCCTTGAATAAACAGCTCGACATCACCAACAGTCTGGTTGATGCCGACATTGTGTTGGTTATAGGAGCATGGACATGGCAGGGAGCCCAGATAGCCAAGAAAGCAAAGCAGATGGACATTCCCTACATCGTTTGTCCACTAGGCGATATTTCTGAGAGAAACTGCAAGAACCCTTACTTGAAGCGTTCACTGCAACAGTCTATGTATCAGAAAGCCATGTACGCCAAAGCCAACCTCATAGTAGCTACTACCCCTATGGAGAAAAACTATCTGGAAAAGAAAGGTTGGAACAAGCGCATCGCCCTGATTCGCTATGCAGGCTACAGTCATCTTACCAACACTGAAGCCATGATGCAAAACTGGCAGGAGACGGATGAGGAGACGCTGGCAGTCTTCGAGCAGCAAAAGGCAGAAGCCATCGCTGCCCAAACCAAACAGGCAATCATCGCACAGATTATGCAGATAAAAAGCCGCATGCCGCATCAGAATATTCCGCAAAAATATCTTGACGATTTACACACTCTCCTCTATGCTGATGATTATGATGAGGATGCTATCAAGCAAGAACTGGCAGAGAAGAAACTCTCTTCCTATGCCGCCTCCGTTTTCCAGACCATGACAGATAAAACAGGACTCACAGAAGGCTTCATGCCGATTCCTGCCAAAAAGGGCAGAAAGAGTAAAGAGATTCTGAAATTTGTGAAATAAAAGAAATCTGAAGTTTGTGAAATAAGAAGAAATGAACTTAGATAGAATAGAACAGCAGGCTGGTCATCTGCCAGCTTACCAGATAGCCGACTCTGTCAATGAAGCATTGATGGAGTCGGCTAACCTTGTTATTACAGCTCCTCCTGGAGCCGGTAAATCTACCCTCCTCCCGCTCACCATTCTGCGGGGCATGAGTGATCAGGCATTGGAAGGCTTCATCCATGATCATCTTAAAAGTCAGGGTAAGATTCTGATGCTCGAACCGCGCCGCCTGGCTGCTCGCCAGATTGCCGAACGGATGGCGCAGATTCTGGGAGAGCCCGTGGGCAAAACCATCGGCTATCGGGTAAGATTCGAAAGCAAGGTTTCGGATGAAACACGCATCGAAGTCCTTACCGAGGGCATTCTCACCCGAATGCTGGTCAATGATGCTACACTCGAAGGCGTTTCGTGCCTCATCTTTGATGAGTTTCATGAGCGCAGCATCAATTCCGATCTGGCGTTAGCGCTGGCCCGGCAAACACAGGAAATCATCCGCCCCGACCTGAAGCTCATTATCATGTCAGCAACAATCGATGCTTCTATCATCTGTCAGACACTTCAGGCTCCGCTTATCGAGAGTAAAGGCAGAATGTTTCCGATAGAAACCATTTATGCAGACCATGACATCGACAGATATCAGGTAGCGCAGGAAATGGCAGCCACTATCTGTCAGGCTTTCAGAAACCAGGAAGGCGACATTCTTGCCTTTCTGCCGGGACAGGGAGAAATCATGAAATGCGAAGAACTGCTTCGCTCTGCCTTATCTTCAACGGAAATCTATCCACTCTACGGCAACCTTTCGCCTGAAAAGCAACGACTCGCAATCGCTCCTTCCAAACCGGGTGAACGGAAAATCGTACTGGCCACTCCTATCGCCGAAACTTCTCTCACCATCGAAGGAGTAAGAATCGTTGTGGATTCCGGACTCTACCGAAAACTGGTTTATGATGCCCGTACAGGCTTGAGCCATCTCGAAACCGTTCGTATCAGTCAGGACATGGCTACGCAACGAAGGGGGCGTGCGGGCAGAATCACATCAGGCGTATGTTACCGGCTTTGGACACAGATCTCGGAACATCTGATGCCAGAACAACGGCTGCCCGAAATACTGGATGCAGATCTCTCTTCGCTGGTTCTCGACATTGCAGCTTTCGGGGAAAACAAACCGGAACTGCTGCCTTGGCTCACCCTTCCTCCCAAGGGCAACCTCGTATTGGCACAGCAACTTCTTATGTCGCTCAACGCCCTCACTCCTGATCATGATACTCACGCTCTCAGTGGCAGCATCACCGCAGAAGGCAGCAGAATGGCTCAACTTCCTTGTCATCCGCGCATTGCCAAGATGATGATCAGCAGCGATTCTCCGGCGAGCCAAGCCCTGGCCTGCGACATTGCTGCTCTGCTGGAAGAGAAAGACCCGATGGGCGAAAATGAAGATTCAGACATGACGCTCCGCCTTTCTATCCTACGTTCCGCACGCTGCAAGAAGAATCTGGGGCGTTGGAACCGTATCGCTCAGATTGCCCAGGAATACAGGAAGATGCTGCGTATCAGGGAAGACAACGAGCCAATTGATGCAGAGGAAGTGGGCCACCTCATCGCCCTAGCCTACCCTGAGCGCATCGCCCATGCCACCGACCATGCGGGCAACTTCAAGATGTCGAATGGCAACACGATTTTTATCGACCCGTGCGACAGCATGGCAGCAAACGAATGGCTTGCCATCGCATCACTCAACCTCGCTTCAACCTCATCATCCAATTCTGGGCAGGGACGGAAAGGAAGAGTATTTCTCTCAGCCCCCGTCAACTGGAAGAACTTGCCGGCACAAACCTGCGAGAATATTTCCTGGGACAGTAAAGCGCTGGCGGTGAAGATGCAGCAGGAAACCCGTATAGGAGCACTCGTCATAGACAGCAAGCCGATACAGAATGCCAGCCGAGAGACTGTTTCTAATATTATCTGCGAAGCTGCCAGAAAAGACGGACTCAGCATGTTCGATTGGAACGAATCCGTTCATCGTCTGCAACAGCGCGTGGCGCAAGTAGCTGAATGGCATCCGGAACTGGAGATTCCCGACCTGTCAACAGAGCATCTCCTGACAACAGCCCGAGCGTGGCTCCCATTCTATCTCGAAGAAGGTGGTAAGATGAAGACTTCTGTTACAGAGCTGAAGAAACTCAACCTGTGCGAAATCTTATGGAACATTCTTCCTTATGATCTTCAGCAGGAGATAGACCGCCTTGCTCCCACCCACATCCGTGTGCCATCGGGCAGCAACATCCGCATCGATTATCGCTTGGGGGCCGAAGCCCCGGTTCTGAGTGTGCGGCTTCAGGAGTGTTTCGGAATGACATCAACTCCCACTGTCGATGCTGGCAGACAGCCCCTTCTGCTTGAGTTGTTATCTCCCGGCTTCAAGCCCGTTCAGCTTACTCAGGATCTCGCAAGTTTTTGGCAAGGCACTTACTTCGAAGTCCGCAAAGAACTGAAGCGCCGATACCCTAAGCATTTCTGGCCGGAGAATCCGTTAGAGAGCCAGGCCGTGAGAGGTGTCAAACGATGGTGATCCAGATGCTCTCGCCTCGGTCTCTCGCCGCCGTGATGACATTGACGAGGCGATGCAGCCAGATGCGAGAGTTTACCACCATGCCTCGGAGTTTGTTTTCGCCCGGCAGGATGCAGCCCTGCGTATCATCGGGGTAGTTACCGGCATGGATGCGGATGCCCTCAAAGCCAGGAACGCCCTGCAGCAGGGGCAGCCACTGCTTGAATCTCGGCGACTTGGTGATGAGCACGGGATAAGTGCCCTCGGGTATGGCAGTCTTGCCCTTCATCTTCTGCGCCTTCTTCTCCGACACTCGCCCCAGACGCACATTCTCCTCTTGGGGCAACAGGGTGATTCCCAGCAGGTTGCGCCACGTTGGCTCCAGGGTATCGCAGAAGTAGTGCTCCCCGTCCAGTTTGCCCACATCTACCACATGGCAGAAGCTGCGCTTCTGGTCCTTATTGAGCGTATAGTTCACCTTGCGCTCCACCTCCTCGTCCTTCAGGATATACATACGCCCTATGGTGTAAGTATTCTGCTTAGCTATTCTTTTGAGTACGATTTCCATAATTGTTTCTATTTAGATTCTTTTTTGAGAAAACATAGCTTGCGATAAAAACTGTAATTACCGTAATTGTAATTGCAATGGCTGTTATCAGCTTTGTCATTACCAGCATTAACGCCTTGTTCGCCTGCCTCCACTTTCACGATATACTTTCTGAACACCCAGGTGGCTATCATCCGTCGGGTGCCCTTGGTATCCAGCCCCAAGTCGCTTCTCAACTGCTCAGCCTGCTGATAAGAGAACTCATTTGGCAGAAGTTGCAGCATATTGGAAGGCCCTCTTTTGCTCGACTTCACTCCCTCCTGCTCCGCCTTCACGATAGCATCTCGGAAGAATCTCATCTTGCAGTACAGGTCATACTGCTCGCTCCAGCGCACAAACTCCTCTATCTCGGATTCCCATTGGCAACCATTCGCCACATAGAGCACGCAAGCCTTCAGATAGGCAATGACATTGGCTCTGAACGAGAGGTTCTCGTAAACCCTGTCTTGGCTCATACGGGCAAAGTCGGCATTCTCCTCTTTCAGCTTCTGTGCCAAGGCGAAAGCCTCAGGGCAATTGATAGTACCAGAAGCCATGTTAAGATGCTCGATATAGGGTTTTAAGTTCTCTCTGAATGTGTCATCGTATGTGCCATAGACAGGCATCTCGGCTCCTATCTCACGCTCTGGGATAGTACAGAAGTTGATTCTGGAGATAGGACCATCGGTCAATACCTTGGAGAAATATCGGATACCCTTGTTGATGGTGGTCGAGGCATTCCAGTTAAATCGGATGGTTACTCGCTCCGTAACACTCTGCGTGCCCACTCGGGTTTGTCCATATTGATTACCAGGGTCGAAGGCGAGGCACATGATACGAAACTGCTGGTTGCCAATGCCCCTTAGGTTATCAAACTGGTCTATCTCGTTGAGAGCAGTATAGAGGAAATGCTCCTGCGCCTCGGCGGTACGCATCACGAAGGCAGGGTTGGTCATATCGGCGTCTATCTCCTGGATCACGAGGTTTTCAGGTCGCTTACGCTTATCCTTGTTAGCACCTTTTCTTGTCACCTCATCCTTCCACTCCTTCTCTCGTTTCAGGTTATCTTTGTCTCGTTTTCTGATGTCTTCCATAATCAGGTTGATAGGCATCTGCACGCAGTTCTTTCCTGCGCCCGTACCAGCTAAGAGACAACACATTAGCGTAGCCTCATGCTCCACATTGTCGATGTAATTAAAATAGGTGCGGCAGAGGTGGGTGGCTAGCGGAGGAAAGATGGCATGGGCTACGGCAGGCTTATAGATATCCGGTGTCTGAGACACGAGGAGCTCCACGAGCTTAGGCAGCTTCTTCGGCATCTCGGGCGGAGCGGGGTAATCATCTTCACGGTTAGGAGTTTGGAGTGAGGAATTAGGAGTTGAGAGAGTCGCTTGCTTCTCTGCTTGCGCATTGATGCGGATCACATCTCTAGAGAATGGCTTCGAACTGTCTCCATATTTCTCATAGAAGTCATGGATCAGCTGCTGGCAGTCACGCTCTTGGGCGAAGCTAGGCATCTTCACTGCCACTACTCTTCTCAGCTCCTCTTCGCTCATCACCCTGCTCGCTCCTGCGCTCATGATGGCAAGAAGTGAGGAGTGGCGAGAGCCCTCGGTATCGATATTCACATTCTTCAGTCCTGCCGACTCCGTGAAGAGGTCGAAGGCTATCAGGCTCTTCTCGCTGGCGGTACCAGAGGTTGGTAATCCGTCAGGAATCTGATAGCCTCCAGCAGAGCCATGAGAAACAGCAGGATTGCCGTTAGAGCCCGAAAGTCGATTTGTTTGAACATTCTGTTGAGTATTTACGGTTGATGGTTTGATATTGATTTCGTAAGGCTGGTTAGCCTTGCCTCTGCCGTCGATGGTGAGACCACGCTTCAGATAAGCCTCTCTGCGAGCCTTCAGTTCATCGGCAGGAAGCACGGCATACCAGTCCTTGGAGCGATAGATCTCCGAGTCCTGATCCGTGATAAAGAGGATTCTCTCTGGGGTGAAGCAACTCTCATCGCAGGGCACGCCAAGTGCCTTACAATACGCTCTCTGCGTCTCCTCGATAGTCATACCTATCGGCATTCGGATGTCGATGTGGAGTTTCTTACGAGCCGAGTATTCCAGATGCAGTAGCATTCCCTTCCAGATGGAGTCGCTGCAATTCAGCTGCCTTGCCATTTCGATGGCGATACCCACCAGTTCCTTATCGTCGATGTCGATGGTGGTCTGGAAGAGAAAACTCGTAGGGTCAGCATCCTTCTGCGAGCGATGATTCTTGAGGAATCGGCTGTAGTGGCCGCAGCGGAAGGGCATCAGCCCCTTCAGTTTGTCATTGCCCCCACGTATCTGCTCCACCATATCGTGGAGCCAAGGCTGAGCTATCAGCTTGTCATATTCAGCCAGGGGCAGGCAGCTAGCGCTGCCCTTATTGCCCCCACGCTGAGGATTCATTGCAATAAAGTGGTTCATGCTTAATTATACATTATTAATTATACATTATCTATTACTCCTTATAGTCCTCCCACTCCACATTTTCCTTGAAGGGCTTGATAGCCTTCACCATCTCCTGGTGCTCACCCTTGAGGCAGCGCAGAATCTCCGCCTTGCTCATGTCCTTGGAGAAGGCATAGTTCACCTGCACGGTTCGCTTGCTAGTGCGCACCACCCCGTGCTTGGTCTTGAGAATCTCCGTGAAGGGCTTCTCTCGCTTGCCCTGCACATAAGGCTTGAAGTCCACCCAGTCGCCTCGCCCATTCTCGCCACCCGAGAATATCATCCTGCCCCTGATCACCTGCGGCTTGTCACTGATTACCTCCGTCTCGTTCCATGGCGCCTTGCGCACTGATACGTTACCATTCTCCTCGGTGATCACAGCACCGTCTACCTTTACTGCATTGAGCAGTTTCTTGCTAGTTGCTTTCTTCATAACTTTGTAAATGTATTAAAAGATTGAGAACCCGCAATACGCAAAGTCCCCGCAACCAGACGCGCTGTGCATCTGATTACGGGGACAAAGGTACTAAGAAGTAAAATGTTATCTTTATAACAGTTATATAATATTATACGATTATATCAGCTATAAGTATCTGAACATCAAGAGATATATTCCAATAAAATTCTTCGAATATTTTTTGCCTCATTACACCAGGCATTATAATTACTAAACTGTGATATGTTATTGCTCACCGATGCTTTAGCCACACCTTCGATATGCGAAGCATTCAAGAATAGGGCATGAAAAGGTTTCCACATGATAGTATTGTTAGCAGGGTGCTTCACTCCCAGAATATCGGATACGATATACACCATATATCCATACTCAGCCTGCGTACGATCCCATACATACCAAGAGCCCTCAGTATGAATATACTTATGTTCTGTCAGTGTTTTCCATATCAGGGCAGCCTTCTCAGTCTTGAGTCTGGGGTCCACCTTGATTTCCTGGTCTACTTTAAGATTTTGGGTACTAGCAGCTGTATTCTGCAAAAAATCACTCACCTGCGCATTGCTACCAATGACAACAGAGCAATTCAGTATGGTTACTCCACCAGTCAGAATTGCCTGGGCAAAAATTTCTTCTAACGACATTTTCCTTTTCTTGTTAGAATGTTAATGATAAGTACAAGTCACGTTTTACCTATCGTTGGGGAAAGGACTTCTAGCAAACGGTGTCCGCACACAACCTTGTTGCATACGGTAGTTTTTAAGGCAAATGATCTTCGCCCAATCGGAGTTGAATCTTCATAAGGGTGTTGGAAATTTATTAGTGTTACATTATATAATTATAGGTAGTTACACCAAATCAGCTACTATTCCTTCACTATTTGGCGCAAGTCTATTCCATCTTTAGCTAGGTTAAGAACATACAGAGCCTTACACCCGAATATCCTCTCAAAATCCTTTTCTAGGTCTAAAATGTCATGAAGCTTTTGCTTTTTCTCCAAGCTCTCAGGCTCAGCTTCCACTTTTCTTCTATACACTTCTATATAATAAGCCACCATCCACACAAGTTTATCCAGTGTGGCAGCAGATGCGGCATCCTCCTTCTGTTGCACATTTCTGATGGTTACATAATCCATACCAAAGTCAGCCTTTGCCTCTACATATTTCAGGATACCAACAGCTATCAAAGTGTCGAGAAAACCACTCAACTCTTTGACAACCTCACCCTTCAGAAGAAGTCTATATTTTCTTCTCTTATTGCCTGTATTCTTTTGTTGATTAGCCATATTACAATATTATTACGATACTAAGTTCGTAATAATATTGCTATCAGCCAAAATTTATTCTTATATAGAAATCCGAATATTCGATAGTAATATTAACTTTTTTATTTTTTTGTTACATTTAAAATATCAAAAAGTAAAAGTTTTTTAGTTTAAGCTAGAGAGCAAGCACCCTTACCCTCTAGCCTTCTACTTTTTGGAAAATTCACGGTAGATGTGCACAGCACATTGTCGTTAATCCTTTATAAAATTCCTTATCATAGGTTACTGCTGGTGCACCTCTTTATTTACCACTTGATAGCTCGCCCCACCATGGGTAATTATTATATATATTTATTTGTAATCACTGCTTATTATAAATTCAAGTTCCATTACTATGTCTTTCTATAAAGCCAAAAAAATCCCGCACATCGACAAAGTTTAAAATACGTCGATGGCGGGATTAATCTTTGTTGCTGCATCAATATAAGATTAGTTTCTCATATAGCAACATTTATCACTAAACATTTTTCATTTTGCCCTTATTTTTCTTGGTTTCTTACATTTTCAAGTCAATAAGGTTTTCTTTACTATAAATCAATCGTCTTTCTCTAATTTTAATCCTTCTTTAATCTCTTCATCATTTGCAACATATTTCTTCAAGATAAAATGATATACATTTTGGTTTCCAATAGTGATAGGATAAGCGTTTACAAACTCCCATCCTTTGGAAGTCATGTAGTTAAGCACACCTACCATAGTATTAAACTTTAGAGGCTTACCATCTTCGTCTCTAAGTTTATATGTTTCAGATAGTGGCTGTCCTAGATCAACAGAAACTTTGACTTTTGTACTAAACATACTTGTTTTACCAAGCAACTCGATATACACTACATGTTTGTCCCCAATCTTATTCTGTGAAAAAACACTTAGTGAAGACAACACCAGCAAAAATGTTAAAACTAATTTATTCATAATTTATCATTTAATATTTTTCGAAAATGTCTTTAATAAGGATACCTTTCAAGGCATCATTCACATCAAAAACCCTTTGCATCATGTTCATCCAGCAATCAACATAGTACTTAGGTGAGCACTCTAACGACCACATTTCCCCAATGTCATCTATCAAAGCTTCATCTGGATGCTTTAGCAATGCCAAAATATCCTCACGGTCATCATAAAGTCTCTTAACAACTTGAGGCACAGGATGCTCTAAACGGTTTGTCCCAATTTCCAAAACTTGCCCACCAGCAGTAAAAAAATCACGAATATTAGAGCAGATTAATGAATGACGACTACAAAGCCACAAAGCAGCACGTTTATACTTAATGCTACCATTAGTACCAAAGATTTCTGGGAAAAGAATAAACATACGCACCGTCATCTGCTTCTTCTCCTCTACAGTCAAATCGTTTAAGAAGCGTATGGTCATAGGTACTGAAGACTCTGAATCGGCATCCCCTATCCACCAAGCCATTTCCTGACCTGGCTTGGCCACAGAACGAAAATATTGTTTCACTTTTTGTATTTTGGGTTTCTCATCCATAACACGAAAAGTGTTGTAGTCAATTTTCATCTTCTGGAAAATGTTCTCCATATTTTTCTCATCTAGCTCCATGTCTATCTGATAACGGGGCTGATGAGTAAGGGAAATATTATCTAGGCATTTTTCGTAAGGCTTACATCTAAACTCTGCATATTCTCCACCAAGTTTGGCAAAGAACATATAAATCATAGAGACATCCTCTATTCTTGTAGATTCTACTATGCTACTGCCTACCGACTTCCAAGAATTGCTTGAAGTAGTCTTTACTTCTACTCCATAATACTTTTCTGCTTGTATATCTGGGAATTTTGCACCAGATACCAACTGAATTTCATCGGGACGGAAGGGTGTCTGAGGTGCCACCTCACGGAGTGCCGCTAGAGCAACCGGCTCCATCTTCACACCACTACATTTCTTGTAGAGTGTATGGTCCAGCTTCACTTTGTCATTAAGACACTTTTCGGTCAATGACATTAAGTCAGCAAAGGCTTCATTAGCCTTGCTGACATCACGCTTGCGTATTGCAATCAAGTTTTCACTTACTTCTTCCATTAGATTGGGGGTGTTATTTGTTAGTTGAAAAATATCTATCCCATACCTCTTGCAACCTCATGGCTATATTGTAAGCCAATACGGGGGGTACAGCATTTCCTATTATTTTATATGCACCAGAAGAACTCAACCTGAATCCTCTGCCACTCGCTTTCTTCATAACAAAGCGATAATCAGGTGGGAAAGTTTGAATCAAAGCACATTCCCTTGGCGTCAAGCGTCTCTCTCTTAATCCGGCATCAAGCTCTGCATAATGTTTTCCTCCATGTTCTAAAGACAAACGTCTAAACTCAATATTTCCATGATGCTCTGAGCGAATAGTTGGACCTAAATTATCCAATTTTATCTCAGTCTGTCCCTGCCCTGTTTGCAAGAACTTAGCCTTAGAAAATATTTGCTGAGAGGCATCAATAGTTTCCTCTGGCTCCTTTAAGCCACTTAATACATCAGCCGTCGTAACGATAGGTAACAAGCTGTTGTCTGCAATCGTGGCAGCATGAGTAGGCTTAGGATATGGATCATAATCTGGCGGAACAGATGGAGATTCCAATGCGACAAGAGCCTCTTGGCATAATGCATTTTTTCTGATACCAATAAAGATTACACGCTCACGAGTCTCAGGCACGCCATAATTGCCAGCATGCAGAACCTTAGGTGGTAACACTATATAACCATTGCCATCAGCACTTGCGAAGTCTTTTTGGATAATATCCTTTACATCACCAAGATTGACCAACCCTTTTACATTTTCTGCAACAAAGATTTTTGGCTTTACTATGTCAACGACTTGCTTCATCCAAAAATAGAGTTTCCCACGTGTAGCCTCAGATGGTTCGTCAGAATCTCGCTTTTTGCCATAATCATCTTTATCTGAATCAAAGCCCTTGCGCTTGCCCGCCACACTGAAATCCTGGCAAGGGAAGCCACCTGTTACCACATCTACATCTTTTGGGAAAATATCAGCACCTTCTTGCTGCATCTTCACCAAATCAACGATACTAATATTATGATAAAGTTCCTCACCATATCCAAATCGGGACATATACGTAGTCCAAGCCACTTGCGCTTCATTCAGAATATCATTAGCAAAGACTGTCTTAAACTTAGTTTTCTTCAACATCAGCCAGTCTTTATTAATGATATGCTCAATATATTTACTATTCTCAGGAAAGGACTTTCGATTAGCAATGAAACTTCCTTCAAAACCTAAATCCATTCCACCACAACCAGAAAAGAGAGAGAGCACACGCAACTTCCCTCTTGTATCACGCTTTTCGTCATGGTACACAATAGGTATCTGAGCATCATTTAGCATATCTGATTGCTCAGTGGGTAGCTCGTATGGCTTACCTATAAATGTCGTCTCATTTTTCTCTTTTGCTGTCATTTAATAGTATTAAAGTTAGCATCAATAGCAATGCTGCCCACAAAGGTACGAAATGTTTTTGAAACAACCAAGGATTTATGAAGATTATTTGTATTACGGTAATTACAATTTCAGTTATTACAGTTTTTTCCTGAGGGGGTATAATGGTTTGAAGGTAGTAACAATCTGTTACTACAAATATTTATATATAAATATATATATTATATATTTATATATACTTTTCTATACTTACATTTTAAAAGCGTGATATTGGGTCAAAATAAAACTGTAATAACTGAAATTGTAATTTGTAATCGATTTTTTAGCGGTATCAAGATGCATACATTCATTGCCCCTAAAACTATGACTATCTCATCACAAAGCTATGAGTTATAACCCGCAAAACGATGAGTTATTTTCTTTAACACAATATGGCAGAAATGTTAATGGAATTTCACATAACTCTGCAAGGTGATTTTTGGTGGTGTAGGAAAAATGTAGTACCTTTGCACCTGTAATCAAGAACATTATTAATCACTAAAAAAACTAGAAAATTATGAAGAAAGAAACTTGGAAACAGATTTTTCAGATTGTACTCACAATCTTGACGGCGCTCGGCACTACCCTCGGAGTAACATCATGCATGGGGGTATAAACTATTTTTCAATCACTTTAAAACAAAAAGAACTATGGCAACAAAAGGAACATTGAAGTATCGTAAAGTAACTCGCACTCCTCAGAGCGGACCTAACAAGAACAAGCAGATGTATTACGCAACTGCTGTAACTGACCGTGAGATGAACTTCGAGGAGTTTGTAACTCACATCTCGGAGCACAACTCTCCTTACAGCCGAGGCACCGTACACGGCGTATTGATGGATACGCTCGACTGCCTGCAGGAGCTCATCCTCGATGGCAAGAGCGTACGTCTCTCCGACCTGGGTCTCTTCTCCATCGGTATGACATCACGTGCCGAGGATACCAAGGACAAGGTATCGGCAGCGAGCGTGGAGGGCGTACACCTCATCCTGCGTAACACCAAGACTTGGAGCAACGCTGAGCTGCGCAAGAAATGCCGCATAGAGGAGTATGACACCTACGGCAACACTACCGACGAGGGCTCTGTGCCGGGCGACGGCAAGGACAACGACGGAGGCGGCGGTTCTACCCCTAGCGGCGGCGACAGCGGCACTACCGCTCCTGATGGCGGCGATGGACTGGAGTAAGCTACTGCTAATAGAATAGATGTGGGGAGTTACCCCCCCAGCACCGACACACGAAAAAAAAGGTCGCTCCCCTAATTGGGTAGCGACCTTTATCTTTATATTTGAATTTTGATGTAATCTAAATTCAACGATGCATCATCTGCAAGGAAATTAATCCTTGAAGAAATCCTTAACAGCCTCGTTTGGTACCATCTTCTCATCGAAAACGTAAGCACCAGTCTTAGGGCTCTTAACCATCTTGATAACCTTTGTATATGCGCGACCATCCATGTTACCTTCGTGGAGGGTAGCGACCGCTTTCTTTGCCATAGTCTATTTAAATTGATAAAATTATTAAACTTGTAAGCTAAGCTTACTTAATCTCCTTGTGAAGAGTCATCTTCTTAAGGATTGGGTTGTACTTCATCAACTCAAGACGCTCAGGAGTGTTCTTACGATTCTTTGTAGTCACGTAACGGCTTGTACCTGGCATACCACTGTTCTTATGCTCAGTGCACTCGAGGATAACTTGTACTCTATTACCTTTTGCTTTCTTTGCCATGATATTTATTCTCCTATAACTTTAATGTCCTTCCAATCTACGTAGCCCTTCTTTACTGCCTGATTCAAAGCAGCATCGAGACCTACCTTATTAATAAGACGAAGACCAGCAGCACTGATCTTGAGGCTGATCCAGCAACCCTCTTCTACATAGTAGAATTTCTTGCTGAAGAGGTTAACGTCAAAGCTTCTCTTTGTACGGTGCTTTGAGTGAGACACATTGCAACCTAACTGTGCCTTCTTACCTGTAATTTGACAAATCTTAGACATTTCTATCTTTAATTTTGTAATTCGTTAATTGATACCTATTCCAAACAGAGTGCAAAATTACAAAATAATTTGGTAATAACAAAATAATCCCTAAAAGAACGCCGTCTTTTAAGGATTATTAATATTTGATAGCCTTAAATTAGCAATTTAAGCCTCTTTTTTAAGTTCTTCAGCATGTTCTTTCAAGAATTCGAGCATGCCTTTAAGCGCTGTATTTGTGGCAATTGCAAGGTTGATGTCGCGTCCGAAATCTTCGGTGAGTTTTACCACGCGAACATCGTTCTTATCGCCATAACCTACATAGATTGTGCCCACAGGAATGGCTGGAGTTCCACCCGTTGGACCAGCCACACCCGTTGCTGAAATGGCGAAGTCTACATTCAGGGTCTTGATTGTGCCAAGCACCATCTCCCTTGCCACTTCCTCGCAAACGGCAGTCTGCTCCTCCAGGACCTCATGGCTCACGCCCAAAAGATTCTCCTTTACCTCGTTGGTGTAGCTTATTACACCACCCTTGAAGTAATTGCTGGCACCTGGCACAGAAATCAGCGCCTCGGCGATACGACCGCCTGTGCAGCTCTCTGCTGTGCCTACTGTCTTGTCACTATTGTAAAGCATCTCCTGGATGCCCTTGCTCAATATCTTTGTTTCAAATTCCATCTTGTTTTGTTAATTACTTAAATGTTACTTTACTATAGGCTGGCAAGTCGATGGTTGCAAACTCACCATCACGATACTTGAAGGTTCCCACGCAGCCTATCATCGCCGCATTATCGGTAGTATAGCTGAACTTAGGGATGTAGATAGTCCAGCCGAAGCGCTTGGCATGATCGTGGAAAGCGTTGCGCAAACCATTATTGGCACTCACACCTCCAGCTACAGCCACATGCTTGATGCCGGTCTGCTTGACAGCCATGCGGAGCTTCTTCATCAGAATATCAACGATGGTAAACTCTATGCTGGCAGCCAGATCGTACTTGTTCTTCTCTACAAAATCAGGATCAGCAGCCACCCATTTGCGCAGGCTGTAGAGGAAACTGGTCTTGAAACCGGAGAAACTGTAGTTCAATCCCGGAATATGAGGCTCAGAGAAACTGAATGCCTTCGGATTGCCCTGGCGTGCATACTTATCTACGACAGGACCACCAGGATAGCCCCACTCCAGTACCTTGGCGCACTTGTCAATAGCCTCGCCAGCCGCATCGTCGATGGTCTGTCCCAGTACTTCCATATCGTTGTAGGCATTCACCTTTACAATCTGCGAATTTCCACCGCTCACGAGAAGACAGATGAACGGGAATGGAGGTGCACTCTGGTCATCATCGCTTTCCTTGATGAAATGAGCCATAACATGACCCTGCAGATGGTTTACATCAATCATCGGAATATTGAGCGAGCGGGCGAATCCCTTGGCAAAACTTACACCCACAAGGAGCGAACCCATCAGACCCGGACCACGGGTGAAGGCTACGGCAGAAAGATCTTCCTTCTTGATGCCGGCACGCGCGATGGCCTGGTCAACGACAGGAACCACATTCTGCTGGTGGGCACGGGAAGCCAACTCCGGAACAACACCGCCATAAGCTTTGTGAACCTCCTGAGAGGCGGTTACATTGCTCAGCAGCACACCATTCTTGAGCACTGCAGCAGAGGTATCGTCGCAGCTGCTCTCTATACCTAATATATATATATCCTTCATTTCTTAACATTTAACGTTAATATGTCAAAATCTCCACACCTGTCTCTGTCATCACAAGCGTGTGCTCCCACTGCGCAGATGGCTTCTCATCACCGGTGATTACTTCCCATCCGTACGGATCGTCGGCATCGAGGAAAACCTGCCAGGTGCCCATGTTGATCATTGGCTCGATGGTGAACACCATGCCCGGAACGAGCAGCATGCCAGTGCCTCTATGACCATAGTGAAGAACCTCAGGCTCTTCATGGAACTGGCAACCTACGCCATGACCGCAAAGATCGCGAACCACACCATAACCATACTTCTTGCAATGCTTCTCGATAGCATGACCGATATCACCTACGAACGAGTATGGCTTGGCAACCTCCATACCGATTTCCAGGCATTCCTTGGCTACGCGAACCAGCTGCTCCTTTTCAGGAGTAGTCTTGCCGCCAACGATGAACATACGGCTGGCATCAGCGTAATAGCCATCTACGATGGTTGTCATATCCACATTGATGATATCGCCCTCTTCGAGCACATCCTCTTCCTTAGGAATACCATGGCAAACCACTTCGTTGATAGAGGTACAAACGCTCTTAGGATAGCCTTCGTAATTGAGACACGCAGGAATGGCATTATGATCCTTACAATACTGCATGCAGAGATCATCAATCTCCTGGGTGTTGATTCCCGGACGGATCATCTCGGCTACCGCATCAAGACAACCGGTGTTTACGACACCACTCTTGCGGATGCCTTCTATCTGTTCTGGAGTTTTAATCAAGTTGCGGGTAGGAACAAGTTTACCCTTGTTTTCCCAAAACATTACCTGCTTGTCGAGCTCTGTAAGAGGCTGACCTGGCAAGCAATGCCATCTTTTCTTCTTAATCATTGTATTATGTATTTAATATTTGCGACTGCAAAAGTACATTTTTTATTGCAGAGCACAAAATAAAATGGCAATTATTTGCATTTTAGTGCAAATAATCACCACAAATAATTACTTCAAATGCTCGTAAATCTTATCGCTCCAGTCTTCGCCATTCTGTGGGCAATAAGTAAACAGTCCCAGTTCAGAGGCAGCACAGCAGTTACGGGGACCATCATCAATAAACAGACACTCCTCTGGCATGATCTGCTCCTGAGAAAGGACATAACGGAAGAAATTCTCATCCGGCTTCATATACTTTACTTCATAAGAACGATACATCGCATCGAAATAATCGCCGATAGGATGACCGTCGGCAGAGAATGCCTCGCTGTCTACCCAGGCTGATACATAAGGGTTGGTATTGCTGAGCAAGATTACACGGTAGCCCTGCTTCTTAAGATTGCGGAGAGTAACCAGATTGCGTTCTGGAATTTCCTTCATGTAGCCCAGCCAGCAATGCTGCAGTTCCTCGAAGGTTACCTCGCGGCCAATCTTCTTGCACACTTCCCGACGGTATTCCTCCTCGGAAATCTTGCCCTCTTCCAGCTGGCCGTTTAAGCCAACCTGTTTATAAGGGTCCATCTTCTCCGCAAACTCCTTCATACCCAACTCAATGAAACGTTTGCCTGCCTCATTCTCGTCGAGGGTGATGATGACACCACCCATATCAAAAATCACAGTTTTAATCATATAATTATCCTAAAAACGTTGTATTCTTTATCTTGTCAGAACAGCTCCAGTTTGTTCTTTCTTGCCTCTGAGAGCGAGGCTATCTTAGCCTGCTCTTCATGATAGTTCTGGCGAAGTTTCTCGTAGCGTTCCTTCAGTTCCGCCTCAAACTTAGGACATTCAGCCTCGTTGAGGAAGCGGGCACATATTCCGGCATTGAGCGATGCGTCCTTCACCCAGATAACCGGTCCGTCATATTCAGGCGCAATCTTCAGAGCCACATGCAGTTCGCTCGTCGTTGCCCCACCTACCATGATAGGAATGCGCAAACCAGCTTTCTGCATTTCTCTGGCCACATGAACCATTTCATCAAGCGAAGGGGTGATAAGTCCGCTCAAACCGATTGCATCTACTTTTTCATCGATAGCTTTCTGTACAATCTGTTCGGCTGGAACCATCACACCTAAGTCGATGATTTCGTAATTGTTACATGACATAACCACGCAGACGATGTTCTTTCCGATATCATGAACATCGCCCTTCACGGTTGCCATCAGAATCTTGCCGGCAGTTGTTGCTCCACCCTGTTTTTCTGCCTCGATATGAGGCTGAAGGATAGAAACTGCCGATTTCATCGTGCGAGCCGTCTTGACAACCTGCGGCAAGAACATTTCGCCTTTTCCAAAAAGTTCGCCAACCAAGTTCATGCCGTCCATCAGAGGACCCTCAATTACGTTTACTGCATGAGGATATTTGGCAAGTGCTTCGTCAATATCCTGCTGCAGGAAATCGGTGATTCCCTTGCGCAGCGCATACTTCAGACGTTCTTCCACACTCTCCTTTCGCCATTCAGGAGCAGCCGGTTTCTTGGGAGCAACACCGCCTGCCTTAGCTGCAGCCTTGGCAGCATCAGCCTGGGCTTTTATCTCTGCCGCAAGCTCGATGAGTTCATCTGCAGCACCTTTTCTCCTATTCAGCACCACATCCTCGATGAGCTGAAGCTGTTCTTCAGGAATTTTATTGTAATCCATTCTGGCTTTGGCATTTACAATACCAAAATCCATACCTACCTGCTGGGCATGATGCAGGAAAACACAATGGATAGCCTCACGGATGTAAGTATTGCCACGGAATGAGAACGAGAGGTTACTGACACCTCCGCTGACATGTGCGCCAGGCAGATTCTGATGAATCCACTCCGTTGCACGGATGAACTCAACGGCATAATTATCATGCTCCTCCATACCGGTAGCTATGGCAAGTACGTTCGGGTCGAAGATGATATCGAGCGGATTCATGCCCAACTTGTCTACCAGAAGATGATAAGCACGTTCTGCTATCTCGATGCGGCGCTCGAAAGTGGTAGCCTGTCCTACTTCATCAAAACACATCACAACAACGGCTGCACCATAGCGCAACACATCGCGGGCATGAGAAAGGAATACTTCCTCACCCTCCTTCAAACTGATGGAATTGACAATACACTTGCCCTGGCAGCACTTCAAGCCAGCCACGATGACGTCCCATTTGGAAGAGTCGATCATCACCGGAACCTTCGCAATGTCCGGTTCGGCAGCAATCATATTCAGGAAGTTAACCATCTCGGCTTTCGCATCAAGCAAACCATCGTCCATATTCACGTCAACGACAGCTGCTCCATCAGCCACTTGCTTTCTGGCAATACCGATGGCTTCTTCATAATTCTTTTCGTTAATCAAACGCAGGAACTTCCTGCTACCAGCCACGTTACAGCGTTCGCCCACGTTGACAAACCGACTGGCGTCAACCGGCAAATGTACGGAATCATCGACCTGCAGAAGGTCTAATCCCGAGAGCCACAAATACTTAGGTTTCTCCACCACTTGATGCGGCTTTTTACCCTCAGCGATACGGGCGTAATGTGCGATGAATTCAGGACTAGTACCGCAGCATCCGCCAATGATGTTCACGATGCCTTCATCGATGAATTCGGCTATTTGCGGAGCCATCGATTCGGCTGTTTCATCATATTCGCCCATCTCGTTAGGCAAACCGGCATTAGGATGCGCACTAATATAATAAGGTGCAACCTGAGCCATGTGCTCGATGAAAGGTTTCATCTGAGGAGCACCAAAGGCGCAGTTCATGCCGACAGAGAAGATAGGATAAGGAGAAAGCGAAGCAAGGAAAGCATCTACAGTCTGACCGCTGAGCGTTCTGCCCGCCAGATCACTTACCGTAAGACTGATCATGACAGGCAACTCTACTCCATGTTTCTTCATCATGGTGAGCGCTGCATCTATCATCGCCTTGCAGTTGAGTGTATCGAAGATGGTTTCGATGAGAATCACGTCAGCACCGCCTTCGATAAGTCCGTCCACCTGTTCGCATACATCGGTGAAAAGTTCATCGTAGGTAATCTCACGGGCGGCAGGATTGCTGACGTCCGGACTCATGGAGCAAGTCTTGTTGGTTGGTCCCACATCTCCTGCAACGAAGCGTGGTTTATCAGGCGTAGAAAACTTATCGCATTCGATACGTGCCAGTCGGGCACCCTCGAATGCCATTTCGCGGGCGCAGTTCTCCAGGTGATAATCAGCCTGCGAAATGCGCTGGCACGAAAAAGTATTCGCTGTAATAATATCGGCGCCAGCCTCCAGGTAGCGTCGGTAAATATCAGATATCACATCAGGACGAGTAATGTTGAGCATGTCGTTGTTGCCTTTCATCATACCCGGCAAATCGCGGAACCGCTCACCTCTGAAGTCTTCTTCTGTAAGATTATACTTCTGAATCTCAGTACCCATGGCAC